>JGI25128J35275_1000132_pt1 | contig 22709 bp, 20 predicted proteins | sample ETNvirenome_2_60_FD_35275 | JGI IMG/M metagenome (IMG submission 35275)
TTGCTCCCCCATTTTACATAGGAGATATAATGAGAAAATCACCCAACACAGTTTATATTGGTTACGATCCAAGAGAAGATGTAGCCTATGAAGTTTTAAAGTTTACTATTGAACGTATTGCTGTTGATAACGTAGACATCAAACCTATTCGCAAAGATGTAGTGGAGCGTATGGGGTTGTTTAACCGTAAGCACACTGTTAAAGATGGACAGATGATAGATGACATAGATGGTAAGCCATTCTCTACAGACTTCAGCTTCACACGTTTTCTTGTACCTGCCCTGAACATGTATCAGGGTTGGGCATTATACATGGACTGTGACATGTATCTTCGCACTGACATCAATGAGTTGTTTGAAGAATATAACATGGACTACTACCCACTGTACTGTGTTAAGCACCAGTATGAACCTACCGAAGAGTTCAAGATGGACGGCCAGAGACAGGAACACTATCGGAGAAAGAACTGGTCAAGCCTTATTCTTTGGAACTGTGGACACGCACTTAATAAAAAATTAACTCCATTAGAAGTTAATACTCAAACAGGCGGGTGGCTACACGGCTTTGATTGGTTGCCTGATAAAGAAGCCGACATTGGAACTATTCACCAAGAATGGAACTGGCTTGATGGTCATTCCGAAGAGGAGTTAGAAGCAAAGAATGTACACTTTACTACAGGAGGACCGTGGTTTAAAGAATGGAAATGTGCAAGAGCAATCGACGGTAGATATGCCGCTGAATGGAACGGAGACTATACCTATCTTGCAGGAAAAGGAATTATTAAACCCTATGACATATAAAATTGTAACGTGCTTCGATGAGAAGAAGCTAAAGAAGAACGGCTTTAAACTACTAAACGAGTTCAAAGAAAACTGGCAACCCAACATTGAGTTTCATTGTTACTACTATAATCTTGATATTAGTAACTACTCTCTTCCTAAAGCAGCCAACATTAAATACCACAACCTTGAGAATATTCCTGAATACACTAAGTTTGTGGAAGAAAACCCAACACATGATGGTACAGAAGACGGGGCCGTACAGTACACAGAGTTACTGGATGCTCTGTCAGCCGCCCCGGAAGTCTTTGCTATAACAGAGTGTGGTTTTAATAGTGAGGGTTGTTGGCTTCTATGGGTTGATCCTATGTGTGCCACCGTAAAAGATATTAGGACAACTACACTGGATCATTACTTTCCTCACGTAGAATATAAGGTAGACTTCATCTATACTCCTGAAACATCTTACCTGATGGCATTTAATATGGGCCGTCAAACTACAGCAGATATTATGGGTGATTGGCGTGGTTCCTATATGTCAGGAGAGTATACTAACTACCGGGAGTGGACCTCCGCTTTTATTCTTAGTAGGCTTGTAACTATTTATACTGCTCATGGTATGACGGTACATGAGTTTACCGGGATGGAAAATATTCTAGTAAATCTTAATGATAAAAGTTCTATCAATGTAAGAGACAGTTCAGGCAAAAGAGTTATTGAGCTTTCGGATACAGATACTACACCAGATATCCTTCCCGGTAGATACAAGCAGCTTGCTGATACCATACGTTTTTATAAGCCTACTGTGTTGCTGGAAACAGGTACATGGAACGGTGGTCGTGCTATTGAAATGGCTCTTGCTGCTTTTGATAACTCAGACACTGTTCATTACATTGGTTATGATCTGTTTGAAGATGCCACCACAGCCACCGATAAGGAAGAGTTCAACGCCAAGCCACACAATACCAAGAAGGCTGTTGAGAATAGGTTCGATGAATTTTCCGATCATATGAAGAAGGAAAAGAATAAAGAGTTTACTTATGAGTTACATAAAGGTAACGTCAGAGATACACTAAAATCTATTTACATAGATGAAGTAGACTTTGCCTTGATAGGTAGTGGTAACAGTATCGAAACAGTTAAGCATGAATATAATATTTTAAAGAATGTTCCTGTTGTTATGGGCGATCACTTCTTTACTGAGGATAATGACAAGACTCCTGAAGATCAGTATCAGGGAATGAAAACCTTATTTGATTCTGTACCTACCAAGAAAGTCAATGAAGAAAAAACAACTGATGATGGCTGGACTACCTTTGATGAGAAGTCAACGGTAAGGAAGTATGTCCTACCATCTGATGACAAGGTTCTTGGTGGTGGTCGTACCCATCTTGTACTGTTTCTTAACGATGAAAGTGTTGAAGATATTCCACCGGAACTGAAACAAGTTCCTATTGTTGTACATCCCAGAGACTCAGTACCAAAGGAATACATTCGTAATAACATCATAACTAATCTTACACATATAGATAAAGATAAGTGGGTTACGAAACATCCTGCCCATAGAGACAAAGCTGTTATTGTTTCTGCTGGTCCTTATCTTGATTATAAAAAGTTAAAAAAGTTTATAAAAGATAATCCCGGCTGTAAAGTTATGTCAGTTAAACATGCCTTGCCGGGGCTGATGAAGAACGGCATCATACCGTGGGGTTGTATTGTTCTTGATCCCAGACCTATTACAGGTAAGAGTACACATAATATTGTACGAAAAGATTTGTTTGAAAAGACTGATCCCAGTATTAACTTCTTTGTTGCATCCATGACAGACCCTTCTGTTACAGAGTTTCTGAAAGAGAAGGACACTCGTATGTGGGGCTGGCATGCTTTTACTGACTCTCTTCGTGCAGAGGATGAGCAAGGAAAAACTATTGAGAAACAACAGGTTAAGCTAAGTGATGAGCTTGGCATCCCAAAAGGAGCTACNCTAATTACCGGAGGTACNTGTGCTGCAATGCGTGGTATNGGTATGNTACATACAATGGGCTTCAGGGATATACATCTTTTTGGCTTTGACTGTTGCAGGGACGAGCCTTCCAAGGAAGAGAAGACAGAGACTACAGGTGATCTTGAGGGTGGTGAAACTCCCAAGCCTAAGTACATACAGGTCAATGTAAAGGACAAGTCCTACTGGACTACAGGAGAACTACTGGCTATGGCACAGGACTGTGAGAAAGTCTTTAATGATCCGGGTCTTGAAGGGGTACTATCCTTTCATGGTGAGGACACAATGGTAGCCGACCTCTGGAAGATTAAAGAAGAACAGGAAGTTCGCCCTGAATTTAAAGGATACTATGATGCCTGATATTAATATAGACAACACTAACAGTAGACACAATCCTTCAGATGATTATGTTAATCTTGTTAAGATGTATGAGGAGAAGCATGATCAGGGAGAGGGTATGTTCAATGGACGTAGCCTTCTTAAATTTGTTGACCTGATAAAACTTTATCTAGAAAACAATAACTGCAAGTCTGTACTTGACTATGGCTGCGGCAAGGCTGTTTTATATACAGATAAATTCTCAGAGGTTACTGATGAGATTGACTGTCCGTTGCCTGAGTATTGGGGGCTGGATGAATGTGAGTTATTTGATCCCGGCTATGAAAAGTATGGTAAGCTTCCTATACACAGGAAAGATGCTGTCATATGTACAGATGTTCTTGAACACGTTGCCGAAGAAGACTTGGGTTGGGTAGTAGAAGAAATCTTTTCCTATGCAAAGAAAATAGTCTTCCTGAATGTGGCTTGCTTTAAAGCTCTGAAGGTTCTACCTGATGGTAGGAATGCTCACATCTCTGTGTTCTCTCCTAACGATTGGCTTCAGATGCTGGCTGAGAAAAGCAGACAGTTTAAACACCTGAAAATATATCTCTTTGCTGATACAATGGAAGAGCAAGACACCAAGACTTTTCTCACTGAGGGTTACAGGATAGACCAGTATCCCAGAATTGTAAAACTACAGAAAATAGAGGAGGAGAAATAATGTTAGGCATTGCAGACTCCGTAATTGGAGTAGCTGGCAAAGTCCTTGACAAGTTTGTGGAGGACAAAGACCTGAAGAAAAAACTGGAGCATGAGCTTCAGACACAGATGGTATCACTAGATCTTGCTCAAGCACAGGCGAATATAGAACAGGCCAAACATCCCTCTATCTTTGTCAGCGGAGCAAGACCGGCTATCATGTGGGTATGTTGCTTTGCTCTGGCATGGCAGTTCATACTAGCACCTATTCTATCTTGGGTTATTATTACGTGGTATCCTATGGTAACGCTTCCTGTGCTGGAGACTAATGAACTGATCAGCTTGATCATGGCATTGCTAGGACTTGGTGGTATGCGTACAGCAGAGAAGTGGAAGGGTGTTGCCAGAAGTAATATGAAGTAATGCCCGAATACAGTTTGAAGAAGATGACACCACACAAAACAAAAGATTGGTATATTAAGTGGGGCGCTTCTTTAGTTCTTATTGTTGGTATTATACTTACTTCTAATAATATTTATCCTTTAAACTTATACTTTGATATTGTCGGATTAACAGGATGGTTTATTGTGGGAATGATCTGGAACGACAGAGCATTGATTGTTATCAATGTTGTATCTCTTGCTATCCTAATAAATGGATTGGTAACTTACTATGTTAAATGAGAAACAAGAAAAGTTTTCACAGGCTTACGTTCTACATCGTAACGCAACTGAAGCTGCAAAGGCTGCTGGTTATGCTGAAGCATCTGCATATAATCAGGGCTACCGATTGCTTCAAAGTCAGGAAGTAATTGATAGAGTACATGAGTTAGAACAGCAGCTTGAAACTGATGTTAATGTTATAGAAGAAATAGAAAACCAGTATGAGTTTGCCAAAGCAAATGGACATACCAACAGTGCCATCAAAGCACTGGAGTTACTGTCCCGTATTCGTGGTGCAAATAGTGATACTGGTTTGTCTATGGATAAGGATACACTGGAGACAGCTATCGTTGGTTGTCTGAATGTACTGGGAGAAGAGAAAGTTGTACAGCTTTTATCTAAGTGTGACTTCGCTGACAATATTTTTGAGGAATATGGTAGTGAAGAGGAAGATGAGACAAAAAAAGAGGGCTAGGAGAGCCACTGAGTAGCCTTCTCTAACCCTTCAGGTAGGTATATAGCCTAAAAGTACTGATCCTTCTGTATGGTCCTTATATCTCCATACAGAGGGTTTTACTTTTTTGTAGGTCTTTTTGCAGCCTGATATGCAGATGCACCAAAATATGCAGCAATTAGGCCAGCTAGAGAGATATATGCCATCTCCATCACGGCTGCTTTCTCATATCGAACAGGCCATCCTATGATAGCGACTGTCATGGCAAGCAACATTCCCATAACAACCCAACACATTCTTCGCCTGTTAGTTTGATATGCTACCTTATCAGGAAGCATGTCTGTATTTTTAGGTTCAGCCATAATCTATCTCCTCATTTCACTTAATGGATTATCCAATGCTTTTTGAATTTTGTTTGTTGTTTCTTCTTCTAGTCTTTTCATTTTATTAGTTAGTGTTTCATCAAGACTATCCATACGAGAATTGATCCTGTCTCTTAGAGTATTGTTACGATCATTCTCTTTATCTATCATGGCACGAACACTGTCTTGCACGGTTTTGGTTCTTTTATCTACTGACTCTACAATCTTTTCTGTTCGTATTATCTCTGTCTTTAAATCATTCTTAATATCTCTGGCATAGTCTCTGGCATCGCTGGCAGACTGCTTCATCACACGCTTCAGTTCTTTCAGGCTGCTCATTTCTTTTTGTATGACAGCCAGCTTCTTATCAAAGCCAGACAAATCAGGTGCCTTATATTTTTCTATCTTAGATCGCATATTCATGTAGTCTTTATACAATTCAAAGCCACCCCATAATCCCCCTCCAAGTGTTCCCAGAAGAGGAAGAAGAAGTAATATCTTACTCCCTCCCATCTTTATACCTTTGTATTCAAACTCAGCCATTTTTTTTATCCCTGAATTTATTGACAGCTTCCCATAAGGAGGAGATATTCTTTGAGTTCTGATCTACTTCAGCCCTGAGTTTTACAGTTTCAACATAGGTATCTCTACGCTTGATGTCCCTGTCCAGAGTATCAACATCCCTTCTCAGTATTTGCACAAGTGAATTAAGCTTCACAGCAGCAACCAAGATTGCCACCAGCGCAAAGATCTGTGACCAATATTCTTTTATAAAATCCATGTCAGCGCCACTGACTGTCTACCAGTTGCGAATGTGACTGACTACTACCCCCAAACATTAAATATTGTGCTACATTATTTGTAGGAATAGAACTGTCAGGTATCTTATCTGCGCTGAAGAAACCGGGAGTATCCTGTAAGGTTGCCTGTGCGCCAAAGAAGCTACGGCTATTACCAAGCACACCCATTACAGCCAGTGTCCGAACCTGATTGATCGAATCATATTTACCTTTATCACCCATCTTGCTCATAATCTTTTTTGCAACCTTTTCCTTTACTTTACGGGCTACGGCCTTCTTAGTAACAGCTTCCGGTTCTTCAGCTTCTTCTTCCTGTTCTGCAACCTCTGTCTCTTCAGCAGGTTCTTCATTTTGTTCAGGCTCATTAGCTTCTCCAGTGTCTTCTGCCTCTCCACTGGATTCCTCAACAACTTCTTCTGCCTCTGGTTCAGGTTCGCTAACATCTTCTAGTTCCGCTTCTATCTCTTGTTCTACTTCAACAGCTACTTCCATTTCTTCTTGTGCCGCTTCCGGTTCAATGGGTTGCTGCATTTCTATTTCTAATTCAACTGTTTCAATTTCTTCTACTACTATTTCAGCAGCTATCTCTACTTCTTCCTGCTGCTCCATAGGTTCAATCTCTATCTCTTGTATTTCAACAACCTCAATCTCTTCCTGCATTTCGATAATATTTATTACTTCTGTTTCTATAAGGGTAACAAGATCAAAAGTCGTACTAAGGAACGGGTTGTCGAATCTTGGTCCAAAAAAACTACTTGGAAACCCCGCATCTATTCCAAATAGTTTGAACTCCCCCTTTAATCCTGTAAAGTCATTNTCTGGAATAGCCTGTGAAAATTCAAAGGATCGTGTACCTGTAAAGTCCAGTTCAACTTCATGTTCAAATTGATGTACTACATTATTTACATCCAGCAGAGTGACAGTAAGATTAAATATATCCCTACAATCAGAGTTCTGCATGACATTGCCACCGACACATGAGGCCAGTACAGAGTTACTTTGGTGGGACTCAACATCCACACCATAGTCCATATCAAACCCCCGGTTAATCTGATCCAAGGTCATGTTATCTTCCAGATCAAATGTACTTGTATATGTTCCTCCCGGTCCCTGCTTACCAGCAGTACAGAAGTTGCCTGAAGAACAACCCCTACCACTCCCTGTATTGGTTCCTCCTGATCTGGTAAACTCACTCATGTTGGGGATATAGTTTGGGCTAGTCTCTTGTCCAGTTACAACCTCTGTCTCCTCTGCATGGGAACCAAAAGTTACTAGAAGGATTGCAAGTAAAACAGCTAAGAAAAGAAGTATTCTAATCGTTGTAATCATCGTTTGGAAACTCATAGTTTTCGTTTTTAACAGAGTAATCCGATGTTTCTTCTTTCTCAATTAGTACTGTATTTCCTTCCGGTGCATCCTTCATGTTCGCTTCCCATGCTACCCTTGCTTCGTTACCTATCTTGCCCTTGTAAGGACAGGGAGTACCGGCCATCCACATAGCATCAAATACCCTGTGGTCTGTGCAGAGTAGGCTAACCCCTGCTACCTTCATGCCCATTCCGTACAGGGAGCGGCTAAGTTTTAGTAGTTCGCACGTATCGTCCGTTACTGTGATACCGCTTGCAAAACCAAATATCTGTGTCTGTACTGCTGCGCTTCTGGCACTTTTACATACATCTGTATTATTAATTACAACAGAAGGAGCGGAAGCAGTTGGTGGCATCTTGTCTGTGACTACTGTGGAAGATACAGTATTAGTATCAGCAGCCTTTACATTGTGTGTAACCACTGCTGTTATAATTACTGCTGTAATCCATGCAAGTAGTACACGACCATTCATTTATTTATAGCTCCATACCCACGGACGAGGATGGTGATCTCCATCTTCCATTGTATCCAGATGTATAAACCTACGCTCAAACATACCACGTTGGGAAACTCCAATACCTGTGAACTCATGTATGATTGCCAAACGCATCAGCCTGTAGGCATCATGTCCACCCACCACAATGTCAGCAGCCCTGCCATAGATATGTGCAGAGTTAGGAGAGCCGCCTATTGTAGTATTATATGCAATATCCCTGTAGCCTGAAGAAACAATCATGGGCCTACCATAATCTTCTCTTAAACGAATGAGCCTTTCCATAAACTCTTCGTCCATCTGGCATTCGCCAGTACCCTTACAACTCATTTCTTCTTCGGTAAAGTATTCCCAATCAGCCACGATTCATCCTTTCTAGTATGTTATCCATCTTGCTGTCTAGGCGATCAAACCTATCCATAATCTTTTCAACATCTCTAGCTACATCTATTTTAGTAGCATAGACCTTTGGTATTTCTTCTCTTGTCTGAGACACAAGCTTCCATAGATTATCTATCTGTGAGTTAGTACCACGTATCCACCAGAGGAATGCACCTATGGCTATAGTCAGTACGCCATTCCATAACATTGCTGCGTCTTCAAACATTATTCAAGTCCTTGTGTTACTAGAGGACGACCTTGATATTCCGCCGATACGTCTGATAATCTTCCTATCATATCTAGGGGTAAACCTTTATTAGTTAGAGCTTCTATTATATCATTATTTAATGCTGGCTGATCTGCCATAAAAATACCTTTTCCTCCAGTATCATTTTCTACATCAATTTCATCTTCTATAACACCTTGTGTATATTGAATTTCCTTAACAGGCTCTTTAAAAAATTGTCCATATCTTCCCAAAGCTGTATATACTCTACCAAAACCAAAATCAACATTAGGGGTTCCCTCTAAGTCAGTTATTTTAAATTGAGAATAAACATGAACCTTATCTGCATATTCACGCATATTTTTAAGTTTCTTTTCCTGAGTGTCTCTAAATTTATCTAATATCTTTTGCTCTAATTCGGGTGTAGAAACTTGGGGATCAAGTCTTCTTAAATAATTAAGAAAATCTTTTTCATTAGAACGAATAAGTTTAATGTCTTTATGTAAATCAGCAGCAACCGCTCTTGCATAATCATAACTTGTTGGTTTAATGCCTGATACATACCAAGTGCGTAAATCATTTATATCAATAGGAAAACCAAAAGCATTTACTTTAGCTCTTTCTAAAGTTTCTGCTAACTCTATAGCATCAAGATTTTTGAAATATTCTCTTACTTTTTTAACTTCATCAGGTTGTAGTGCTTCTGCTAATTCAGCAATCCTTTCATAGTTTCTTTCTAACCATGTAGCATTTAACTCATATAAAGGTTTATCTGTTGCCCACTCTCTTCCCATAAATATACTTAAAAGAGCTTCTGGTACAAATTTAGGGCTTGCATATGGAGAAACCACAGCACTGTATCCAGCTTTAAGAAGCGCCCAATTTTCAGTTGCAGTTAAATACTTTCTATTTCTTGCTAAATTAATAGCTCTTACAACAGGATCAATTAAAAATGCATTGGCATCTGCCAAAGCAATAGAAACATATTTTCCCTGAACAGAACCATCTTCTTTTTCTTGAGGTGCAATAACATGTGCTTTGCGACTTGATCCGGCAAATCCTCTTCCAAGCAAATCTAAAGCTCTAGTATTTTCTACTGGAACTCCTACTCTTTCACCATCTTCATTTTTAAGACTTCTATTATGTTCTTTAAAAACATAGACAGAACCAATTAACATTCCCGCTTGCCAAGCTAACCCAGTTAATCCATTAGCAATTTGTCTAGGATTAAATCTTCTCTTACCCATAAACTTAGTAGTACCTGATCCTTGGGCAATATTAAGAAGATGGTTATTAAGTTGATTAATATTTGTTCTAATTACCTCTGTAGGAAACAATGAATAGTTACCAATAGCAGGTAATCTAGTTAATGTTCTAACAATAGGTGCGGCTTCTCCGTAGTTAAAACCTTTTTGACGAACTAATTCACTTGCTCTTTCAAAAATAAAGTTATCATATTTTTCTCTTGCCTGTGATGGTGTTAAGTTTTTAAAGTCAGGATACTTACGCATAACTTTAAATGGAAATGTTTTCTTGGCAATCTCCATTTCTGCCATATGACCAAGAATTTTTCCATATGAGTCAATAGCTCCATAACCCCTTGCTAACTTTTCAAAACCTTTTTGACCCTTACCTACCCCTTTTGCTAACATCCGAACAAAACCTGTTCTTGGATTTTTACCAAGAGGCTGTAAGTTTTTAATAAAACCTTCAGATATTAAATCAACATCAATAACATTTTCATCTTTTAATCTTCCAAGATAATTAAGTAACTCATTATTTTGTGTTCTTCCTTCTGAAATCAACGTATCAAAAGCTTTTTTTAAATTGCTTGGTCTTTTTGCTAACTGCCATAAATAACCATTTTGAAGAAAGGATTGAGTCATACCTAAAGTATTAATCATCCACGCTCCATGATCTACAATAGTTTGACTAGCTTGACCATACGCAGTCACATTACTTAAAATTCTTCCAAGAGCGTTCCTACTAAAAAAAGCAGCCTCACTTGCGCCTATATCAATACCTCTCATTAAAGCTTTATAAAAATTATCAGAAACAAAGAAGTCTCCAATAATATTACCCCTAGCTTTTCCACCTAATCCTCCAATAACCTGCTGCTCAATATTTTTAAGATCATTAATGGCAGAATTAGACTCTGATCCCACTGTCTTCCCCCTCATCTGAGGAGATACACGCCCTTGTGATTTGGCTAAAAATGGAAACAAACCTCCCATATCAAAAGTGTCATCACCAGCTTGTTTTGCAAATTGTTTAACAGCGGACAAGAAATCAATAGCTGCAATAACTTTATTTTGATTTAATAAAGACCTTTCCAAACTAGCAAGTTTATCTGGTGACTCTTTTAATAATGCTAGGAGTTCAGGTCCAAGTTGCTTTCTGCTTTTTAAAACTTTATCTCCAAACCCCCGCCCTTTCATTGCACCACCAAAAGCTTCAAGAATAAAATCTAAACTTTCAGGAGTTTTATTTAAATTTCTTACAGCATCTAAGATAATACCATCAATACTATCTTTTTCATTACGACTTAGACTGCCATATGTTCTATGATCACCAAAAATACTTTCAGTAAAAAACCTTCTTGCACCCTCAACTCTGGAAACAGTATCAGCAGTTGCCTTAGAACTTCCATTTATAGCTCTTTGAATATCTTTTAAGTATGATGGATTATTTACAGCATCAAAAGTTCTAGTGTAATATATTTCACCGTCTGATTTAAAGGCATAGCCAAGACGATCCTGTCCAGTAAGACCTAACTCCTGATTAATTCGTCTTTCATTACGAACTATTATTTCATTAAGAGCGTCAAGTCTATCTGTAATTTTAGAAGGTAGTTTTGCAGCAGCTTCGTCTTGAGCATTGATAGCTCTTTCATATGCATCTCTTGCTAGTTTTTCACTTTTATGTGAAAATTCTGGAAGCTTACGGGCATCATCAAATGATTTTGGAACAAACCTAAGATATGTATTTATATCTTCCAAGTTCCAATTTGGTCTACCCTTTAATTCTTTTTTAATATCTTTTTTTAATANNCTTATTTCATTNCTTTGTTGAATACCATAACCACCACGATTTGTTCTTGCTTTTTGAAGTTTTATATAAGCACGGCCTAACTCTTTAGGAAGTGAGCCTGTTCCTTTAAATACACGTGCGCCAAAAGTATTGACTGCACCAATAATATTTGTAACTCTGCTTCGTTGTTTATATTCTGGAGTACCTACTGTTCTTTCTAAACCAGCTTCAGGAGCCTCATCTATAGTAGACCCACGCATTGTAGGCACATCCATAGCTTCGTCTTCAAAACGAGTTTTATTTCTTGTTGCAGTTTCAGTGGGAACATCATCTACTCTATTAGGAATAACAGCATCAGCGCCTTCGTCACTTCTACCTCTGTTAAGAGTTCGGCCAAGACCAGCAGTAAGAGGTTCTTCTTCAATAACATCTGTTCTTAATACAACATTTTCAGCAGTATCTTCAACAGGGTCTAGCACTCCATCAATAACAGCTTTTTCTTTTCCCCTTGCTTTTCTTAAAGTTTCGGTTGTTTTAGCAAGCACCGTTCTTCCGCCAGCAGCCGACAGAAATAAAATATGAACTGGCAAAAATAAACTTTCACCAACTAAAGAATCTAAAACTTGTGTAGCTCTCTTTTTTAAAAGACTGTCATTAGGATTAGATTGTATACTACCAGCTAAATCTATAATTTCTTTAGGAATCGTATCTCCAATAGTTGAAAGATACCTAAACATAAGCCTTTCAATAGCATTATGCTTTTCATTTAAATCAATAAGACCTTTATCATGGGCTTTTATAACATCTTGGACTTTAGGAATTTGCTTTGCTAGTTCAGCAAATACTATTTCATCTTCATTACGGGTTAGTACATCACCAAAAATCGCACCTACTGAACCACCAGCTAGTATCTTAGCTTCCCTTGTTATATATTTTAAAGCTTCTCTTGGCTTAACTTTAGGCAGTTTAGTAGCTACATATTTACCTCCAGATACTGCACCGAAAAGTATTGGAAGAGTATCAGCAATAACATTTTCTATACTACCTTTAGGAAGTATGCTTTTATCACCTTCTTCAACTTTTTGAGAAACTCCAAAGTCAGCAACACTTGGGTCATCAATTACAGTAACAATTTTACCTTCAGGAGTATAGCCAAGTTCTCCTCTACCTCTATACTTTTCATAAGTAGCTTTTAAGTTCTCAACTGATACAGGATATTTTTTTGATAACTCTTCAAAAATATTATCTACAATATTACCACCCTTATCGCCCACAGTATCTAATGCTTCTTGAACACCGGGAATAAGAATATCTATACTTTCATTAGTAAGTTCAGCAAGAATCTCTGCAAAATTGACAACACCAGCAAGAGGCTCAGTAACAAGCTTGCCCATAAAGGCTCTGCCTTCTTCTTGTTTTCTTTCAGATAAAGTAGGAAAGTCTATGTCTTTTTCAAAAGCAGCATCCAGAGAAGCTTGAGTCTGTGATGGCATACCAAATGGGAGAGGCTCAACACCTCCTTTTGTTAAAACTTGTTTACGAACTTCTTCAGCCTCTGTAAGACTTGCGCCTTCACGCATTGCCTTTTCTTTAGCATCATCTGCTTTTTTAAGTAGCTCTCTTGATGTTTCTATCTGTTGAGCAAGAGGTTCTCTTGGAGAAACAGTTGGCTCAACAACAGGCTGTTCAACAGTAGTTTTTACTGGAACAGGCATGGGGGATGGTTCAGAGACTTTTTTCTCTGTATCTTCTTCAAATTTTAAAGGAGAAAGCGTAAAACTAGAAGATGGTTCAGAAACTTTTTCTTCTGTATCTTCTTCAGGTTTTACTTCTGTATCTTCTTCAAATTTTAAAGGAGAAAAAATACTTGCCATTAGTTAATGCCATAATGTTTTTTAAGTCGTTCTTTTAATATTTCAGGTTTTAAATATAATTCTTTTGCAGTTTGTTGAATTGCGGTTTCATATCTTTGTCTACCTGATTGAGTGTTATTAGTAGAAAGCCCTCTTAATTGTTCAATTCTTTGTCGGGCAGCAGGAGGAAGTTTATCTAAAGCTACGCCTGTTTTCATCTTCTTGTTAACTTTAAATGCATCCTTAACTTTTTTAATTGCTTCTTTAGCTGCGGCAACCGCTTTACTTTTAGCAAGAGTAGCATTTGTTTTTGTAATAGCTTTTCCAGCACTAGAAAGTTCCTTAATTTCTTTAGTAAATACTTTTTCAAATGTTTCTATACCTGCTCTTCTTGATTCACCCGGCTGCTCTCCTTCTTTAAATGCCTGATTTATATTACCACTGGGGAACGCAAGTTCATTTTCAGCAGTAAGAACAAATCCAAGATCAGCAAGTGATTCTTGCTGTCCTATTTTATAAATAGTTTCATAAGCCTGATCTTTAATAGGAGTTCCTGCTTTATCTTTTGCAGCTTTTGCATAAGATTCTTCTATCTGAGCAATTTTTAACTCATCCGCAAGATCACTAGACATAATTTCATCTATTTCTTTTGCTTGTTCTGCTGGAAGACTTTCTTTAGCAAGGTTTGCTAAATCTTCTAACCCTTGAACGCTGATGTCTTCTGTCTGTTGGGCAGTTAATTCTTTTTCTCCAACCTTAAATTTTAACTTTGCAAAATCTGCTTGTGCTTTTTTATCTGCCGCTCTTTGTTTATCTTGGGCCTGAAATATTGCACCCGTTCCTTTTGATAAAGCTTCAATAAAACCGGGAGGTGCTACTTTTTCAGGATCAGTAGGCTTCTCATAAACAGCTTCTATACCAGCACTAATAGGAGACATCGGGTCTGATGCCGTTGGTGCTAATGATTGCAAACCTGTTATAGGATCATCGTAAAACTCACTCCTAGCTTTTTGCCTTCTTACAACTCCTTGCTGTTGTCTTTTTAATTTAGCAAGTGCATCTCTAAATCTAGCATTAGCCATAAGCGGTTGATCTTTGTTTTGATATCCCACTCTTCTATCTTGAATTGCTTTTGGTCCTGTTTTAAAAATAGCTGGGGGACCACTTAATAATTCAACTATATTTGGGTTCATAGCACCACGACCACCTCCACCACGAATGCCGCCGCTCATGTTTCTACGAACAACAGGCAAAGATGCTAGGCCACCATTCTTACGAGCAAAAATATTTCCAAACGAAAAACCATCCGGATTAACTGTACCACCTCCAAATGCTCCACCACGACCAGCAATATTAAGACCAGTGAGGCCAAGACCAACAAGCTGTTGACCCATTGAAGTCGAAGGCTGTAGTACACCAGTTGTAGTTCTGGAAGTATCAGGCTGTCTAAGAAATGGATTACCATAAACAAAACTAGAGTACTGAGCCAGACTGCTTTCAGGAAACTGCTCACGCTCTACAAACTCTGCAAACTGTTCATTCAATAAAGCCTGTGCTTCTGCACGATCTGCCTGACCAAGCTGTTGCGACAGACCCTGTTCAGCTAAACCGATATTAAGACGTTGAGTTCCAAGTTGACCTATATCCTGTGATCGCTGTCTCTGAGCAGCAGTCTCATCACCAAACTGTCTGTAAGCTTGTTCAAAGGCACGTTGCTGTCCCTTTGCTTCTATATCAGCAAGCAACTGACTTTGCATTCTCTGTGCTTCAGCGGCCTGTAATCCGGCCCTTGTGCCTAGACCAGACATCCCACCAGCTTGTATAGCTTTTGCTTCCAAAGCTGGCTGTGTATCACGTTCAAAAACTCTTTGTGCTTCTCTCTTTTCAATATCTGTTACGGCACGTTGATAAGGACTCATCAGGCGTTGAGCTTCATCAGCAGTAAACTGAGTAGGCGTGGCTCTAAGCGCCTGTTCAGCTTCTGCACGATAAGGCTCTTGTACTCCAACAAGACCACGCAGACCTTCTATTGCAGCCAGTTCTTCAGCAGTTCTGGGCGCAATAGTTTCGCCGGGAAATTCTTTAAATCCCTCTTCTCTTCGTTGACCATAAAGCTGTTGAGCTTCACCCAGCACCTCTTCAACAAAAGGAGCTATTTGTTCTGGAAGCTTAGAGCTTTGCTGAACAGATGTTGTGGTTGGAACTGGTTTAGTTCTACCAAACAAAAAATCTAAAAGAGCCATTATATATTCCTTATCCTATATTCGATTCAATAGCTTGTTGAAGGGAAGCCAGACCATTAATTTGATTAGGTTGTTTGGTTGTCCCAAACGCTTCTTGTCGTATATCTTTAATTGTTTTATCCAGAACCTCTGCGCCAGCATCGGAACTTCCATTACCTAGTGCAGCTACTGTAGCAGCATCCACAATATATTCATCAGGACTAACTGCCAATGTTGCAACTTTATTTCCTTGGTTTCTTTCAACTATAGGCATGTAAACATTATCTTGCATACCATGTCCCTCACCGGGAACCATACCTGAGTATCCTTTATAAACAGAACCACCTTCCTTGGCCCGACGCATTTTTATCATAGCAAGATTATCTAGTTGTGATTCAGTTCTTAGTGCATCTTGAACAGCTTTTACTCCAGCCATTCTACGTGGATTAGATGGCATTGGTTGTGAAGGTGGTGGTGACGCTGGGGGCATTGTCATGGGCATACTACTACTCTGTTCCATCTCTTTTTCCATAGCATCTTGATTAGAAACAGTCAAAATATTTTTTGCAGCATCAATTTGTTTTCTGGTAATACCAGCCCTTGCCGCTAAATTATCAATCGCACTTAATCTAATTGTTTCTTTAATATCTTTATTTATATTCATTTTATTTTTCCATAATTAGATTGAGAGAATGTTTGATCTGCAATAAAGTTACTACTATTATTATACACTGAGTTTTGTATTTTCCCAAACTCTTTTATCTTTTGATCATTGCGAAATCTACTATGATCAATAAATTGACCAGTATTTAAATTACCAAAGAATGTACTATTATTAATAAGATTAATGCGATCTCTATTATACATTAGTTTAAATCCTGCCAAGATGTTTCTGATCCTAGACTTACATATCCTTTAAACTTCCCCGTGCTTGCTGAGTATGCAATGTCGCCTTTCCGTGGTCTTCCTATACTTGTTATTGTAACCACAGTATAAATATTACTTGATGGTGTGCTTTCTACTACTATGTCCCTATTATTTAATTCATTAATTAGTATTGATCCCCATCGTTGTATTTCGCTATACATCCGCCTGATATCGTCCGTAGACATATTCTGCGGAAGGGTTGGGTATCTTGCCATTACCTTGCTCCATCACCTTGTATGCCAAGTCTGATTGATCCCCATCGCCAGCTTGCATTATTAGATGCACAAGATACCCTTACCTTTGCTTGCCTTCCTCTACTTCTAAAGTTTACTTTCTCTGTTGTATTTGTAATATCAAATTCTTTTGTTACAGACTCAGTACTTTCTGGATACTGTTTGGTTGTGAACTTCATCTTGATTTTACCACCAGACAGATCATANTCAGGAATAATTCTATTCATAAACATNATAGCATTACCATCTTCTATATCAAAATCACCAGACTCAACANATGATGTTATCGTTGAACCACTACCCGTGAAGACAGATACAGGTTCATTGTTGTATATGTTATTNCCAGCAGCAGTAACACCTGTTGTAATTGTGTTTCCAAAAATTTCCTTATCTGCAAAAGTTGTAAAAATCATTTCNCCATAAATCCAGTAATTATCTACCGGATTATATATTACATATTTATCACACTCAGTTTTATCACCGGAAGCATATAACCAGATAATCTCATTAAACTCTGAGTTAATACCTGCAAATACTTTATCATAATAATTAACATTAATATCATCAAAGATATATCTACGCACAGTACATGTTATATCTTCTACCTGACCAGTAAATTTATGAAAGTTATCATATCCCATCCAGTATGTAACACCATTAAAGTCTACCCCGGCATGTTGGCCTACCATACCACAGTTTGTACCAGCCTGTGTAAATCTAAAGGTAAAGGGCGGTCCTGCAAATTCCATCAACCATAATGAATTATCAGTCCAGATATTAATAGCATTCTTGGAACGAACTGCTCCAATAATCTCTGTGCCATCTGTAAGAACAACCTCACCAGCCGTGGAGCTTACTGAGGGAACCCAGTTAGTCCTATCATCCTGATCTGACCAACGTACCAACATAGGATTAAATGTTCCACTTACTGTGGCTGTAGCTGCATACTCATTAGTTCCTAAAGCCACCAGATGTCTGTCATTGGGAGATACAATAATAGAGTTAGATTTAATGGGAGAAGTAGTAACAGATGTTGCCCTTGTTGGTAAGACAGAAGCATCACTATCAAAATAGAATATGTTACTTCCTTTACGGTTAGCTACAACATCTTCTCCCCAGTTATCCAAACTCCACTGAGTAATATCAAACACAATACCAGACGATCCGGCAGAAGCAGGTTGGTTCCATGCCCTTGTCTGTGATGCACATACAGTAGCCTGATACTTGGCAGCACCATATCCCAGACCAGCGGCAGCTACAGAGTTACCAGTTGGTATGTAGTAGTTAAAGGTTGCTGATCCTGCATCACTGCCTGTTGCATTGGCAGCATCTGTAACTGATATAGTAAATACATTAGCACTATCTACACAAACAACAGGATATACATTTCCTTGTAGACTTACATTATTAAATGCTGCTGAAGATGTAAAGTAAACATAATCTCCTACAGCCCTGCCATGTGCTGCATCAGAACAACAAACTCTGGTGCTGCCTGATGAAGTACCAAATACATTGGCAAGAGTAACGGCTGTTGTTATGGGTGTGATATCATATAACTGATCACCCTCATGTGCATATAACTTATCAGGTGTTCCAAAGATTGCTCTCTTCTTACTATCAGAATCAGACCATGTAATCAAGTCTCTGGCAGAACCATCAAAGGTTTCACCTAAAGCTCTTGTCTCATAGCCCCGCATATTCTCTGGCCGACCTGCACGAAAGCGCACATAGTTACCATCAAACCAACGCTGACCTTCAGCATAAGCCGTAGTTTCCCTGTGGAAACCTTGCTGAAATTCAAACTTTGCTAGTCTTGTTGCCATTATCGGGTAAAGTTCTTTATAAGTATTGAGTCAACTTTAGCAGTAGTTCTTACTGCATAGAATAGAATATCTACGCCAGAAGCAGCCGTTGTAAGTGTTGGTACTCCTCCTCCATTTGGAAACTGATAGGCTGAGTTATAACTTAGTGTGCGATCTCCAGTAGAATCTTGAATAATAAAGATGTGACCAGATGCTCCAATGTTAGTAGAGGTATTTGTAGGAGCAGCAAGAGTTCTGTTACCTGCCAGAGTTACAGCAAAGACATTACTGGTATTAAGATCAGGAACTACAGAAGTTGCATCTGCCAAAGTAACAACCGGAGCAAAGGCACCTGTCATAAACTTACCCTTACCAGAGACAGTTACAGTACTTCCAAAGTAGGCGGCTCCTCCAACGCTTAGAGTAGAAGCAAGACTTACAGCCCCTGCTACTGTGAGAGTACCACCAACTCTTGCATTGCCGCTAACACTTGCATTACCATTAACATCAAGATTACCAGTAGCTGTGATATTAGTAAAAGTTGTTTGTGCCACAGGAAGAACAGTAGTTCCGTTTGTAACATACATTGCAGTAGAATCATCAGCAATAGTTACACCTGTATTACCAGCTACCTTCAGAACAATGGCATCAGTACTATCATTATAAGAGACAGAGTTTCTTATGACATATGGTTTTGAATTATTGGGAATAAGAACATTAATAGTATCATGTGCGCCACCCACAGTACCTTTAAACTCTATGATAGCAGAACGTGATTGATCACCAGAACCTTGGTTTTCAGTAAGAGTAACAGTTGCAGCACTACCTAGTGATACAGTAGTGTATCCAGCGATGGCATCATCAACAAGACTGATAACTCCATCATTGAGGATTTGCCCCCAACTATTTGGATTTTCTCCATCTGTCTGTTTTGTCAGACGAAGATTTGTTGTGTATGTACTTGCCATTAAACTGCCTTTCCTTGTTCTCTTTTCTTACATTCTGATTTTATAATTTTCGACATTGGTGACTTTTCGGCTAGTTGTTCTATAAATTCTTTATAATCAGAACAATGTTTCATTTCTATAAATGGACCTGTTACTGCACTTTCTAAGAGTGGTTCTCCACTTGGTAATAAAGCTAATGCTATAATAGAAAGATAATAATACATTAATCTTCTAATTTAGGCCAATCGTACAATATTCCAGACTTAGTTACGCTATCATCGCTTTCTATAGTAAAAGTAAGAAACAGTGCAGCAACCGCATCAGTATCTGCTGCATTATCTATAGCTGTTTCCATCTGAGTAGCTTTTGTACGAATACCATCCCTCCATGTTTGAATATTACTTGGTATAGCTGTTCCATTGTCAGCCTTACGAACTATTGCCCAATCAGTTTGAGCAAGCAAAGCTCCTTGTTGGTTTTTAACTTCTTGCTTCAGGTTCCATTTAACGCCACGGGTAACAACTTGATTTCCTTCATCATCAAGAAGAGGATCACCATTACCATCTACTTCATTAACATCAGCCAAAGACTTTGCTGTTTTCGTTATCTTACCGTCTGAACCCATAGACCAATTATATAGGCGGCTATCCGGTGGACTTTCTTCTGCTATCTCAACGACACCAGCAGCAACCTTTTCTGAGGCAGACCAGATATGCCAGTTAGCAGGATTTTGAACTCCGTTATCAGCAGTCCATGCCTTACCAACTCTAATCGTTCTGCCGTTATGTTTCCACATTAGTTTATTCTCCTATCTTGCTGTCGCTGGTGCAATATCTTCGCCGCCAAACGGGTGTTCTGCAAAGGCCATATATATAAAAGTTGCACTGGAGTTGACACCGGGGTCTGTGCCTCTCAACTTAAAACCATTACTAAGTAAGTCAGCATATTGACCACCACCTGACGTTGCTTCTGCGGCGTTTGTATTGGGAGCCAAAATTTCTTTAGAAACATTAAACGGATCACGACTGCTATCTCTTAAATTCCAACTCTCAGTGGCGTCGATATTTTTTATTAGAAGCCAAGAGGGCCGGAATCCTGTGTACACAAAACTACCATCAGCATTTCCATTTCCCTCGTAACTCCCGATAGAGCTATAGCCGGGGATTTCCGCAAATACATATGCAATGGCATTACTGCTGTTTGCATCTCTAATTGAACCTATACTAAAAACTGTACTGTTCCATGTATTTGCACCCCAATATCCTGTTCCTTGTGCAGCAGTTGTATTTAAAATTAGACGATTACCCACAGTTATATCAGAATGATAAACACCCCAATTTGTACCTTGATCAAGAGTTTTAACCAAAATCATTTTTGGTGTTACTCCAAGCCCATGCCCAACAGTATAGTTCGCACTGGTTGTATGAACCCACTTAACTATTGAAAATCCTGCCGTTGTANTAACTGCAACTGTGCTATCTACACTACCATCGTCATTAGTGCTTCCTGTTGTATTGTTTGCAAGCCACTGCCATGCAACATTAGTTGAGCCGCTTGTGTTTACCTCACCACGGGTGCCAACAGTAAAGCCATCACCGTCAAAACTTTTTAGACCTTGTGCCTGAGTGCTTTCAGCACTTGTCGCAGAAGAAAATATTGCTTTAGTTGCGCCACGAACAGCATCATACAACTCATGTTCGTTGCCAGCATTACTGCGATTTTTAATCCATGCGAAATCTGGTTGAAAAGTTGAGTTTTCTCCTGATTGATCTACTTCAAGCTCACTGCCAGTTCCGTTATACAGCGTTGTCTGGAAATGTTTTGAAGGATCAGCAATAGTTGGAGTTGGTAAGTTGGCCGATGATAAAGCTTTAAATCCTGTTGGTGCAGCAGTGTTAAATGCAGAGGCACCAAAATTTCCTGTTACATCGGTAGCAGTACTACCAGCATGGCTTACACAAAACCGATATTGAGTTCCTGCAACTAAATCTGTAAACGCTGCATCAGACCCAGCAGCAGGATCACCACTATCTTGGTAGGTGCCGTTTTTACTAAACCAAATTTTTTGATTGTCAAGGTCCATAGCAATACCAATAATATCGCCGTTAGTATATGTGTCGCCGTATGAAGATACTGTTCCTCCCTTTGCTTTGTTACCATTCGGCAAATAACCAAAAAACGAACTGTTGTTCAGATTGTTTCCGCCTGTAATATTCAGATCAATTCCAATAATTCCTATGGCTGGATATTGATTAGACAGTTGTGGTGCAGCGTTTAAGGTAAATTCAGCGTAATACTTTCCTGCTGTTGGTGCTATTTGAGTAACTGCCTCAATAGCATTAGTAGTACCTCCAGCACTGGTTCTTAGATTTCCATCAGAAATTGTAAGTGCTTGACCAGAAACATTACAGCTTGCAATAGGACTAAAAATTGAAAAATTATTAGTCGGGCTATCCAACATCTGATCCGCCGCTACCAAACCAGTGCTGGTAAAATCATTCCCATTTCCTGATTCATCATCTCCAAGATCAGAGCTATCTCTGCCGTCAATAAAAAACCCATTATTTCCGTAGCTTCCTGAGTAAGCTTTCGGCACCCATACGCCACTGGTGTTTGTTTCACCAAAACTTGCAGGTGTTAAAGCTTGGCCGTCAATCATGTTAATTTCAGCCATATACCCATCGTATTCAACCGGAGTGCCGGAAGCATCTGCGCCAACTCTTGTCCTTTGCCCGTTCGCATTTACTAAGCTTAAATTGTTTGGTACTCCGCTTGTTGAATCAAGCGTTAGGCGAGTGTTGTTCACATACATAATTAAAGTATCATTCGCAGTGCCATTCGCAGCGTCGTAAACCAGCACGATATGATACCATGCAGAAGGATCACGCAGCTTTGCGTCTGCTCTGATCTGCGTCCAACCGCCTGTATATATGTCAAATTTCAGAGAGTCGTTATTGCTGCTATCACCAGTGGCAGAGCCAGCGGTAAAAATAAAATCACTCCGGCCCGATGTTGTTCCAGCCCCGCCAGACAGGAGACCCGTGTTTGTTCCTCCGGTAATTGCACCACGTTTTATCCAGACGGAATAAGTAAATTTCTTTGTGTCTGTTTGTGCGGCATCATTGTCTCTGTATAGATATGCAGCATC
>JGI25128J35275_1000134_pt1 | contig 22629 bp, 20 predicted proteins | sample ETNvirenome_2_60_FD_35275 | JGI IMG/M metagenome (IMG submission 35275)
CATTAATAATATATATACAGAAAAAAAGTATTATACGATTTTTTTTACAACCATTTGTATAATTCTTTTTTAGCAAACCTTTCTGCCTTCTCTTCCCACTTGTTATCATCGTGTGGGTCTAATCCTTTGTATGTAGCCATCGTACCAGCCTGAACATACTTCTTTATGTACTTTCTTACACCTAACCTTTTAGCATCCAATGCGTGTTTGATTTCGTGTAGTATAGTCATTAAAAATTCTTTTATGGATGGGTATGACCTTCTCAGAGTTATGGTATCCGTCTCAGGAACATATTCTGCCATCTGACTACCTTTGGTAAACTTTATCTTTGATTTCAGCCCGTATTGTTTTACTAACTGCTGTGCTGTATCCAAATAATCTACCCTTTCTAATAATAAATTGTTCATAACCTTTCTGTATTTAGAATCGTTTATCTGTGTGTTTTGTGGTTCAAAGTCTTCATCAGCTATCCAGTTTTCCCAACTATCAAAATGTGCTTCGAAGTCTTTGTTTATCTGATTGATGTAAGCAGTTTTTACTACAGCATAATCTTCATCCTCACCTTTACCATAGATGTAATCAGCTTTAGGAAATTCAACCTGTTTATAACCACCCCTATCAAACCAAGGTTCAGGTTTTCCAGCTAATCCACCTAACACTCTTTCCTTATCACCTCTGATAAAACCTGTGTCTGGTTCTCCCTCATCAGCACCATATCCACCTACATTAGATGAAACTTCCATTAATTTTTTGAACTTACCCATTATGCGTCAAACCTTACATTTATAGCTAAAGATAATTCTTTATCGTTTTTTACGGGATGTGATAACTGTCCTATAGCTATCAATTCGTTGAAATCATTATATAAACCTACCTTAGTGATATATGGTTGAAATTCGGAATGTGTTACAAAATTATTATAGGTGTTTGTCGCTTCGTAACTATGTCTGTAAGAACCTGATTTAGCTGTTGCATGACCAGGTGGGAAAAACTTCCAACTATCGGAACCAGATACACTAATACTACCACTTCTTTCCTTAGTTACTGATATGTTATTAGTACTATTCATTTCATTTTCACCAATTANACATGTGTATGAGTGTTCTCTAATAGTTACTTGTGATTTATATTTTAGACTATAACCATCTGTGCCGGTTTTAGTTCCTATATCTATGAATCTTGAACCCGTATTAGTAAATACTAAAACTCCTTGTTCGTAAAAAATATTACCAACAAAACTTCCTGTAGATTTAGCAAAATCAGAATCAGAGAATCCACCTGAAGCAAACTGAGCAAAGCTCGATGAGAAAGCATTATCATACAGGTTTCCGTTTCCATCGTCTTTAATTGTTAATGTAGAAGCACCGCTATCATCACTTAAAGTTATTGAACCTGGTTTTATTCTTTCTCCATACAAATCTTTAGATACTGAAATTATAGAAGCTGATGGTTGTAGTAGCCTGTATTGTTTACCATTGTTCTGACCAAAATTATTAAAATTGTTTTGAGTGTCTCTATAGTACATCTGATTAATCATAAACCAACTTGGCATTTGATAAAAACTAGCGGAGTCGAAAGTTGTCTTAGGAGCCGTATCAGTATTAAAATTATGTGCGCTTGAACTAATAGCTCTAAAACCATAAACTCCACTACCACTATCCGTATTGGTTACAGTGAACTCTTTGTAAGCCCTAAAAGGTGTTATATTGATGTCTCTTGGGTCGAGTCTTTTAAACATGACCTATATCTCCCAAGTTTAGAAATCTAGTTTAACTTTGATAATAGCTTCTTTTGAATAATTTTTTTGTAAAGGTTTACTCAATTTAGCGACAGCCAATAGTTCATTATTATCATTATACAATCCCACTTGTGTTACAAAGGTTTTGGGATTCTTAAAAAATGAAGAAACCGTAAAATCTCCGTTTGAACCAGAAGTAAATGTAGGATTAGAACTAAAGTTAAACTCCTTATTTGGAACTCTACAAAAGTAATGTTGTGAGGTAATTACCTCTTCTCTTCTAGCTTGAAAGTAACTAGCCACTCTTATATCTTCATAGAACTCTACAACATTACCACCAAGAGCATTAGAAGTAGTGTTAGTACTTAATGAAGCAGAAACATTTAGAGCAGGTCCGTTAAATACTAAAATACCCAAGTCTGGATAAAATAATCCATAAGCACCACTACCTTGAGCTGCAGCTGTGGTGTGTGTACTTACAACACCACCTGATATAGAGCCACTAACGATATTGAATACCCTACCACCTTGATTTACAGTTGGATTTGTAGTTGCTCCACTATCGTCAATAAATTTGTATTTTTTATTTCCACTACCACTTATATGCAATTCCCAATTACCCGGATCCATCTTCTCACGAAGTTGTTGTCTAGCTATTGATATAGCGTAAACATAATCAGGAGTTACATTAGCACCTGTACCAGCAAAAGTAAATTTTTCTTCTCCTGGTCCTAATAGTGTATTTGTTAATTGTCTGTATATAGCAGCTGATGCTCTACCACCATCCACACCTACAGCACCCAATGAACCACTTCCATTGAAATGTCCATAAGCCACAGAAAATTGTGGTTTAGCGGTTGAGTCTGATTGTGGATCAGCCGAATAAACATCTAAGTAGTAATCAGCGGATGAGCCAGATTGTGTAGATGATGTAAAAAATGTGGATATGGAACTAGCACCTTCTGCCCACATTCCTGAAGATACGGTATCTTTCACATTTGTTACAACATCGCTTGAAATTAGACTATTTTCAGGTTGTATATTAAAATCTTTATAAATGGCCATTATTTACTCCTTAACTTAATGATGCTATTGTTACATTGTTGGTGATAGTTATAGAAGTAGTAGCACCAGTATCATTTCCAATTATAGTTAATTGCGTAGCTTTTGCTACATTAACACCTTGACCAACACCAATATTTACATTCTTAGCAACTAACGTTTTACTATTAGGAGCATCATCTTCACCTAAAAAGAAAGGTGTAGTAGCACCAACACCACTACCAGCACCATCTTTGACATTCATAGTACAAACAGATTGGTCATGTAATATAAATGTATATGAACTATCTGGAACATTTGCTGTAAGAGCAGTTACTAACTGTGGTGGTTGACTTAATCCAGCAGTAACACTAAATGTAATTGAATCTGTTGAGGCAGTTATTACTGGCATCTTAACAGTGTTCTTTGGAAGAGTTATAAGTTTGTACCTCATCACATGATTTTCATCGGGTATAGCTTCCAAAAGAGGCATATTCTCAATTACCTTACCATATGAGTCACTTCCGTTTGGGTGTGTGACATCAAATAGATTGTAATCTACCTCATCATCTGCTAGTGCAAATTTTGTAATGTTAAATGCTTCTGTACCTTGCGCTAACAACTCACGACCTTTTTTCGTTAAAATAGCGTCTACAGTTACGGTAGTATTATTAAGAAATCCCATAATTTACTCCTATTATGTTTGTACTTTGATATAAATGTGATTCATATATAAATATCACAATATCAAATTTTTGTTATTATTTTTCGTTATTTAGAACACCATCATCTTTACCATCGTTAGATTCATCGATAGGTGTCTGTTGTTTAAAGTTTTGATTTAATATTGGTTGACCATCTGAATCATTTTCTACGATCAGCTCCCCTTTAGCTATTTTACTTTTTACTTTATCTAATTTTAATTGCTTTTTTCTGTCGTTATCAGTTTCAGGCCTAGCCTTCAATTTTTTCATACCTCTCTTTTTCTTTTTCTTTTTAATTCTTAATCTTTTTTCCTCAAAAGTTTCCATCAATTGTTTTTCATCTTTACCATCCTCTTTAAAATCTGGTACTATACCATCACCTGTCGTTAGTGTAGATTCACCTTCTTCGGTTGTAACCAATTTAGTTGGTGCTGATATTATCACTTCTATTGGTGATTTACCATCTGATGTTGTTTTAGAACTATTAGTTGCTCCTAAGTAAAAAGAGTTTCTTAATCCTTGTGTTAGTCCACTAAAATTATCTAAATCTACATCTTCTAATGATGAAGAGTAATTTAAAAACTTAGACGCACTTAGTGATGATGAATAATATGGCATTACTCTTTTAGTTATTCCGTATACTCTTGAACCACTAATAATACTCTGCTGTCCACCCTTTACTCCTTCTAATGTATCGCCAAAAGACATCGTAACATTTGAGTAATCACCCTCACCTAATCTTTGCCAAATACTCCTATCCATAAAAGAATCTCTTACTTCTGAACCACTAGCTTCTTTTAGTAGATTTTCACCGCTTGAAGAAACAACAGAAGAACCAGTCTCATAACTATAGATGTTTATTTTTCCATCGTATGCTTCATAACTTGTTACAAGAGAACCATGATTGTAAGAACCTGTTATAACTAATACTTCTTTAGAAACATCTATAGAAGCACTATAAAATTTATTTTCAGCAGTCGGTTTTTTACCAACTACTACCTTTGGTCTCTCAAAAATATTAGGTTCTATCAATAAACCAATATCTGGCTTTGCTCTAGCAGGTATTAGTTTTCTTAACTGTGGGTATAAAGATTGGTCATAATATTTTATCAATCTCATATAATCCCAAAAGTTATTTGGTGCTGTATATTTCTTCCAATAGTTATCAGCTACATTGTTTAATCCACTGTAAGAAAGTTTTTTTCTATCTCTTGGATCTCCTAAGAAATTTTCAAAATTCAAATCACCCACCGAATCAATTATATCATTATTGATGACATCGGTTGGAGCAAACCATACTCCAACTTTGTTAGAGTCATTCGGTGCACTATCATAAGCGCTTTTAGTAGCCCTTCTATCAGGATTCAATGATTGTCCAGCTTTTATAGGATTGTCTTCTATCCTAATCTTATTAGTACTTCTTCTCAATGCACCAATGTTTGGTATAAAAGTTTTCTGTTCATCAACCACACTTCTAAAAAAGTTACCTGAAAATCCACTATGTGAGCCAGAGTATGCATTAGTTTGATTAGCACTAACATCTCTAATGCCTTCTGTATCGGAACCTAAATTTTTGTTGTCATCAAATGAATATCTTAACACTAAATTTTCGTATGAAGAAGAAACACTGTTACCATCATATGCTTTTGGATTAGCTATATGATTCTTAAACGATGATGTATTTAATGTTTCTGTCCAATGACGATACTCCATAATAGAACCACTAAACCTAGCTCCAACACCTGTAACAGCAGCTTGTCCACCTATGAATATATCACCACTACCTGTCCAAGCATTACTAAATGATGCTGATGGTAATTGCGTAACATCCATAGTAGATGTACTGTAAAGATGTATCTTACTTCTACTAGCATCATATTTACCAACATTTAGTTGATATGATTGTGATACATTTACATTACTACTACCTGATGTTCTAGCAACCATAACAGAATAAAAATCACCATCATATATCGGTAGAGCAGATGATGTTATTTCCTTATACTGACCTTGGTCGATACCAACTCTTGAACCTGATAACATAAGCGAAACAAAACCATAGTTATCGGAAGAACCATTATCTTTCAATCGGATAAAAAAGTCTTGATTGTTTGAGTCTTGTTTTTCTATCAGTATTTGATTTGAACCAGTAGCAGCTCTAAACCTAAACTCTATTGTATCTGGCTTTCTGCCAGAAGAACCATCATTAGCCCAAGCAGTTTTGACTGATTGCCCACCTCTAAAATCCAAAGCCTTTGTAAATTTTCTTCTTATCTCAAATTGTGGAGTCTCATCATCGGAAACATTTGGGCCTCCATATTCTTTAACTCTTAGTATCGTAGATGGTATTCCATAAATGTTTATAAGACCTTTTAAAGCTCTTACAGTACCCTTATTCTTCAAAAAGAAAGGCATGTTGTTTACTATACGACCCCAAATCTCACGCGATATATCTCTTTCTGCTATATCGGAGTAATTAGAATAAGATGAACCGGTAACCTCTTTACCTAATGCAAATTTAGGTAAATCTATCAAATCTTTTCCATCGTTTAGTTGCCATCCCATAGACCTAGCTACATTGTAAAGTAACTCTTTAGATAATCCTTCATCTAACTTATCCCTTCTATCGTATGTATCTGAAAGTGCATTTATGTATTCCCAAATATGGTCAAAGTGTTGTCCGACCATATCTGTAAAAGTTAGATACTCTTGATTCGAATCATCAAACTTTATATGTTCAGGAAGTAAGCTACTTAGCTTATTATTGTTTTCATTATCGTATAGAGAAGCTGATGTTATAGCGTTGTTAAACCAAACTCTACCCTTAGAAGAATTAGTACCAGCTAATACATAAGGGTTTGTAGGTGTTCCATCACCAGCTGTTTTAGGCCACGAGTTATCATAGAATTGTCCCAGTGAACCACTAACATAAGAAGAGCTTTCAAAATACATATAACTTTCAAAGTCGTCTAAATTATTTTTAGTTTCTAATATCTTATTGTGATAGAGCTTTAAATCACTTGATGAACCACTAACCCCAACATAAGACGCACTACTTACTTTGTAACTTTCTATATTCTCTAATTTTGTTTTAAAATTTCTAATTCTTTTCTCTATAGAACTAAAGTTTATAAAGTTTTCATAACGAGAATAGTCTGTATTTATTTCTACACTATCTAAACTTTGACTTAAAAATTGATTTCTTAACTCAGAAGATATGACAGAATCATCTGTTAGTATTTCATTTGTATTTTTGTAATTGTTAGATCTTGCTTGTATAGGACTTTCTGCATTTTTCAAATCAGGAGTTTTCAAAACTAATTTTGGTTCTTCTTCAGGCACAAAATCTACAATATTTATAGTCTCTTCTAAAGGATTGGCCATCTCTTTAACAACTATACACTCATCAAACCTTTGAAAGTTTGGTGGTAATGATTCGTACATTTTGTAAACTATAGAGTTTGGATACTCTGTGACTGAAATTACATCTTGTTTGAAATTAGTTGTTAGAAACATCTGATTATCAAATTTCAAATATGTCCTCAAATCTTTAGGATTTAAATTAAAATAGGTTACGAAAAAATTATTAAAGTAATCTGGTAATTCAGGTGGTTGAAATCCATCGATGGTTTCATTAATATCTTGTTGTCCCTCTTCTATAGCTACTTCTTTATAACTTTTATCTACCTGAATAGTTAATCCATCCGAACTAACAGAATTAATCTGAGCCTGATAAGGTCGTAGAACATCTCTTGTTTCCGATTGGTCTTTATATGTGACATCAATAAAAACATTATCCACCCATACTATACCTTGTTCTTTTTCATAACCTTCAGCATTTCTCCCATTTCCATATAACCAAAAGTTCCAAGGTTGGTCAACTGTCCAATCAGCTGGAACTATAAAACTAACCTCTATTGTTTCCCACACACCAGCTTCAACTGGCGCTACAGTAATTCTACCTGTTTCTTCATATTCGTATCGTGGTGGCATAGGAACGTTATCAACCCACTCCGAGCCATTCCATATCCATAGTTCCTCTGGACTTAAAGCTCCAATCTTAGTTGGATTAAGACTAAAGTCACCATAGTTAGCGCTACCATCATCGTATATAGGCGCTACAAGTGCAGTATCGCTACTTCCTTTTCTTGGTTGTGGATTGTATAGTGGAAATCGCAAATCATCTCCATCTTCCTCATTAGCTTGTTCACCTTCAAAGCTTTCAATGTAACCAAAGTTCACCGCAATTGGATTTCTTACACCATAACTTAATGGAGTTCCATTTGCGCCAGTTACACCGCAATTAAGAAATCTATTCTGTATATTTCCCCAAGCAGGACCTGTAGAATTTCTCATCTTGTAAACTCTTTGGGCTGTATCAGCGTCATTATTTGTTATCGCTATCATTGATATTTCTCTATCATTAGAGTTATGTGAACCACCCCTGCCTATAACCACATCAGGAAAAACCGTATCCGATATACCAGGAAAGTTTGAAGCACCAGCTCCACCATAATTTCCAAATTGTAAATTCTGAGAAAATATGTTTTCAGGTCGTGTCGTATCGATAAAACTTAATTCATCACCTACAAAGAGTACTAAAAGTGGTGTTGTTATGTTAAAAGTATCCCCACTAAAGCGAAGCTGCTCAGCTGCAGAAAAAGCAACCTCAAATCTCTTAGGAGCTTGTAAAACTTTTTGGTTTAATTGTTCATTTATTTCTGAAAGTAAATGTACGACACTACCATCAATTGTATTCTTTATAAAAAGTTTGCTGGAGCTACTAGTTTTGTCCATAGAAAACCATTTATTAGAATCATCTGATGGTGCACCATTTTCATCAACATCACCATTATTGTAAAAAATAATGAATCCCCCACCTTCAGCTCTAGTCATAGATTGGATGTATCCTTTTTCAAAAATATCATCATATAAAGTTTTTCCAGTTAATGCATCAACTATAACTTCCCTCACATCAGGAAAAATACGATCGAATGCGAATAAATTTAATTTACTACTATCAGTAGTATATTGATATTGAGTAGTCCAAATTAAATCATCCTTCAACAACATAGTTGTGCTAGTATTATTAGCGGTTGGGCCACCACTAGGAGAATGAAAGAAATTCTTTTCCTTTGCAGACAAATCTATAAATGTACCTGTTTGCCAACCTCTGTTCTCTCCACGAAAAGAATTTCTTGGATAGTAAGCTTTACCTTCGTATTGTGGATTAAGGTCTGCGTTCACATAAGGATTGTGATTAATAGCATTTGGATTATTGACTGTCTGTGGGATAGAAGATGGTGTATTAGTAAAAGCCGGAGCTGGATTCCAAGCGTAACCATCCCAAATCCATTCTCCACCTGCGCTTTCGGCTCCTTCAGCTAGATTACCACCTAAGTTCTCTACCCAATAGTATTCATATCCTTCGTACTCAACTCCATCTATAGTCGCGCCCATATCGGATTCCCTACTAGCAATCAAAAGTTTCCAATTACCTAATCCACCTATTGTTGTATTCGCTGTAGTATCTCCTACTCTAGCCTGCCTCAAAGTTCCATTCTCTTCAACCTTCAATCCACCTGCAACAACTACCTGTGGATAGGTTGTTGCTATAGATAGTATATCATTACCAGGATAGGGTTCATTATTTTCAGGCGATGGTTCATATTGAGCAGGCGGTTGAGTTGGTTTAGATTCTGTTGGTCCTGAATTATTTGGATCGTAGTAACCATTAGGTAAGCCAGTAGGTTGTGGTTCTGTTTCGAGCTCACCAGCATAAGCTATCGCAGTATTAACTCCTTTACCTGCTTTTGTACTTTTTATATCCATTCTAATGTTTATGAAGTCACCAGGTTTTGCACCTAATCCGCTAAGTTTAGGTAAACCATACTGACCTATAAGTTGCAGTCTGTAAGGATATCCTGTTGGCCATTCAGGTGATGATGTAAATATATCATTATTGTCTGTAAATTTTATACAATTACCACCACCGATACCTTCTTTCTGTACAACCTTTGCATGATAACCTAAATGTGCCGTACCTTCCCATAGTCCACCCATTCCAAATTGAGTATTGCTTCTATAACCTAAAGTCCAACCCTCTGCTCTTACCGCATCTTCATGTAAATCAGGATCCCATTCTTTACTATCACCGTAAAATTTTACGTTACTGTTATTATCCAACCTTAAATTTTCTAGCGATGGGTTTGAAATTAAATTAAAATCAGACCTAACCGCACTTTCTATTGTGTCCACTTTGAAAACATCCGGTAAAGTCAAAGTACCATTTACCATTTGTTGTGTAAACAGAAAACCATTTTCCTCAGGCGTAAGAGTCAATGTTAAAGATTCATATGGATTACTACCAATAAAATTTATCTTAGATATAACGCTTTCGTATTTATTCTTTGTTTGTATATTAATAAATTCATCTATGTAGGAACTGTTTATATTCTTTGCTCTCAATCTTACTTCAGTTCTACTAGGTGATATCTCATCAATTTGGTATCTTAAATCTTCTACCGCTAATTGCTCTGCAGTAGACGGGCTGTCTTTAAATTCTTGTTCGGTCACATTGTAAACCACACCATCATCTGTTATGTATAGTTTGTTGGTGTTAGTGTAAACATCTCCGATTTTAGTATCGTTTTTATCCAAAGTGTGAAGTAGAACTGCTGATTCGTCACCAGCTAATTTTCTGAGAAAGTTATATCTTACTGTAAATGTTCCACTTTCAAAACCCAAACTCCTTATATGTGAGCCAGGATAAAACTCTATATTATCATTTGATGAGTTCACTATAAATTGTGAAACAGGTAAATTTGTATATTCTATTAAATTTCCATTACTATCTAAAACTTCTAAGTAAACAAAATCTTTTTCTTGAGTTCCCCATTTTCCGTTCTCATAGGGTTTATTACCTACAATATCAAAAAGGTTACCATCTAAAAGCGATTTATCTCTGTCGTTTAATTTACTGGACATTACAACTCTCTAAATTCTCTATTTAATATTTGATTTATGGAATCATCCGTCTTCAACTTATTTACCCTTAAACCATGAACTATTTTTGATGATTCATCTTCTAGTAATTGATTTTTGTATGGGTCTTCAAAAAGTAAAATTGTATCTGAACTATCTCTTATCAAAGCACCTTGATTAGCCGAACCGGAATAGTTAGCCCTCAACTCCAAAGTTGCTTTGTTTTGTAAGTATTGCTGTTCGTCTTCATCAATCAAGTTTTGGTAAAACGAAAGTTTTTTTAATTCCTCTTGTGTGTAAGGCATTTTTTATCTCACTACTTTAAATGTAAAATCATCATCAAAATGTTGTATGGTTTCCTCTGTGGTATTGCTACCGCTTACAACCCTAAAACAAAATTTGTAATATCTTTCTGCTTGTAATCCATTCATCCATAGGTTGAAATAGTTTCCTGTTGAATCACAACTTATCAAAGAGCCAGTACCAAATGGTACTATAACGTCATCGGTTTGACTATCTAATACTGAATAGTAAGCACCATCACCACCAATGTTGTTTTTACTGCCGCTTGGTAAATACTTTTGTGTTAAATACTCAGAAGATGTATTTGAATAAGACTTTGTTGGGTATCTTCCTCTACCACATAGTCTAAACTTTACCTTAGAACTTTCTTTATACTCTGGTCTTAGATTCTTCATGTACACCTGTAAGTCATCTAAATCAGTAGAGTTCAAAGCACTCAAAGAACCTGTGTTGAATTTTGTATCGTACCACTCAACTTCTAGCTTTGGTGGATATATTGTGTTGGTTTGTCTTGAAAAGAATTTGAAGTTACCTAATCTGTCTTGACTCCCTTCATCAACATTAGTATCTAAGTTTCCAAAACTACCGCTTCTTTTTACAATAAAACCATGATTGGTATATGTCCCATCTAACCATTTATTCATAATGGGTGTTACATCCATCCTCATATCATCAGAACCATATTTAAAAGATTGTGAAGCGTAAACCTCTGTGTGCCATGCACCTCCTGAAGCCGATACAGCAGCTTCAGAACCACTCAACCAATAAGTTTTTTGAGTAATACCATCTCTAAAATTCCAACTAGATCCTTCCAAAGTTTGAGGATTGTCATTAAAAGTTCCTTGCCCCTCAACCCAACTCTGACTAATAGGGTAAGCCCATAGAGACTGGCTAGTATCCAAATTTTCAGAACCAGCGTCATACATATTTAAATAGTACTTAGCATCCGTAGCTATCGTTCCATCTACTATGGAAGATGAAATTTCACTAATATCAAATTTTATCAAAATACGAGAGACTTTGATGTTTCCACCTGAATTACTCATCTTCTTCTGAACTTCTAGTATCTCATCTAAACCAGTATTACCACTACCGCTAGCTTCGTATAAAGTCGTATCTATTTCTGGAAAAACAAAATAATGCATTAGTTACCTCCTGTTGTATTACCAACTACCCTACCTTCGATATCAGTATTTGGAAATTTTAATTCAAAGCAACTTGGGTCTAACGATGGATAAACAACACCATCTTTTGTAGCACCTACCATATCGTAAGCATTTCCTGAGTATCCACCACTAACTTTGAATTTGTTAGTAATCAGTACAGGATGACCATTTGGATTATCCTCTTCAGGAGGAGATACTGCTGATACACCATCAACCAATGATAGTTGGTAAGCTAAATCTGCAAGAACGATTGGTTGTCCGATTTGCCAGTTATCAATATTGAAATAGTTCTTTACTACCTCTATAGCTCTAAGAACGACTTCATCTTTATTGTATCCAACTTTCGTTAGTAAATTAAACTTTACACCGATGTTAATTACAAAAGCGTTTTTTATATTAACAGCATCAGTAACCATTCTAAACTGTGTTAGGTAAGTTTGTATGTTTTCTTTTACCGCTTGATTTACTGTAGTCAATCTTTTGTTAGCATCAAATCCTAAAAGATACATATTCAGAGCTAGAGGATTTGCTATTCGTGAATCTGAATTAGCACCAGACTTACTATCCAACTGACTATCTTGTACTACATACGCTTTAGCTACATTACCATACTTAGGTGGTAGTGCATAAACTCTTGTAATATAATCTTCTTTAGTAACCGCTCGTTGTTGAGCTTGAAAGTAAGCTAATGCGTTGTTCTTTACCTCTATGATAGATTCAGCACCTCTTCCACCAGCAGCTGGTAAAGGATTGTTTATCGCTATAGAATTTTTTGTTGTAGCTGCTAAACCCGCGTTCAAAGATGTTTCGTCTAATTCTATATTAGCAGATTGTATACTTCTAATACTATTGGCTGTAACATTGTTACCAACACCACCACCATATCTGTAAGTGATTGTTAGTTCTGTATTAGATGGAGCTTGACCATAAGCTTTAGTAGCTAAAAAGTTAGAAGGATCGAAAGCTGTATTCAGATAAGTTGGTGAACCTGGTAAAGTAGAACCAACCTCATCAGGATTTGGAACTATCTCCTCATCAGGACTATCTGATGTACCAGCACCAAATCTTATTTCAGTTCTACCATCTTCTCTGATAAATGTAGTAAATCTTCTTGATGTCTTTAGAAGTTTTAGTAGATATGGAGCTTGGTCTGAGTATGTGTATAGTTGGTCATCATTTTCCACTTTATTTTCCATATCAGAAAACACTGTATCTTGAGCTAAGAAAGGAACCTCATACCAATCGTTACCATCACTATCTTTACAAGAAATTATTTCTAAAACATTTTGATTAGCTAATGCTATTCTCTTATATTTCTCAGCTGCGTTAAAAGTAAAAAATTCTGTAACCACTGTTCCGCTCGAAGCTCTAACACCTTTTTTTAATAAGTAAGTTACCGGTATATTATTGGCACTTTCATATACAGAAATTGTCATAGGATCGTAAGAACTTGAAAATTTAAAATTACAATCCTCTGTGGTTACAAACGAAATTCCTGTTTCCGATTGAATTTCCATACCAGCTTTTAGATTCATAGCGTAATTTAAATCAGGCTTAGTTACATAACCAGCTCCTGTTCCAGTTCCTGTTGCTGGAACTGTTTGAAATACATCAATATCAGTTGTAGAGGCTGAAGATAATTTTGGTTTATAACCTAATGATTGAGCCATATTATAAACAGTTCTTTTTTCTTCAGCAAAAGCTAGTAGACTTTCTTTGAACTGATTATCTACATAGTAAGAAAGAACATCACCCACATAAGAAGCCATTTCAATAAACATCATTCCTGGTGATGATTCATTGAAATCATTATATGCTTTAGGAAAGTATATTTTTGTAAATTCAATTAGATTATCTTTGAAAGATGTGAAATCTTTATTTAGATATCTAACCTCTTTTACTGATTTTTTAGTTACTGAATATGGCATTTAATTTCTCCTAAAAAACTCCGCTGTAATTTGAAAAATCTAAAGTTAGATTTTCCTCTGATGTTACATCTACATTCAAAGAAAATCTAAGATTAACAATAGCTGTATCTTTATTAATATCTGAAAAGTTAGTTTCTATACTAACAATATTTATAAATGGTAAAAACTCACTCATAGCGGCTCTAATTTCCTCCTCAACCCTACTTTCTAAATCTGTGTTTTCCTGTGAGAAAACTAAAGAAAGTAAGTTTGTTCCAAATGTAGGATTACCTAACCTCTCACCTTTGTTGGTAAGAAGAAGATTTTTGATATTGGATTTAGCTTGTTCTAAAGCTGTTTTTGTTCTTTTAAAGTAACCATCTTGCGTATATGTAAGTGGTAACTCCAATCCAATATATGTATCTTCATTTAAATCGTTTTCAATTACACCCATTATAATTTACCATCTTTCTTTTTTAATGCGTTCATTACACCTCTATAATCTTTTGTTAAGTCTTGCATCACATTCTGTACTGCTTCACTTGATGTATCTACACCTGCAGCTTGTGCTGTTTGTAAAGCTCCCATCTTTCTCTTATCCTCAGCGCTACCTAACATTCTACCATAACCCATAGCATCAGCCATTTTTGTACTATCAAATGTTCCATTACCCATTGTTGGATACTCTTCAAACTCTTCTCCACGAGCGGTTTCATTTAGTATCTTATTTAGTGTAGGGTTTTTAGTATAACTTACTTCTTTAGGTTTAGCTTTTTGAGGAACAGGTGTAGGTATTACTTCAGGCACATCATTTACATTATTAGATATAGCCTTAGCTCCTTCACTAATAAGTATCTTTCTTACCTCTTTTTGTACCTCTTGTTTAACTATTTCTCTAATTAAACCTACTATTTTTTTAGTGTTTGACATGATAACTCCTATTTATATAATAAATATTAAGAATTTAATTTTCTCTTTCTTTGCTCACGCAAAGCTTTTTTCTTTTCTTGTTCTGCTTTTACTTTTTTTAACTTACTCTTTGTATCCGCAATAAATTTATTAAAATTTTGTATTAGGTTTGGTGTTACATTTAATGCGTCCTTACCCTCTTCTATTTCCTTATTGACCTTTTCTCTTATGGTTCTTTGAACTAATGCTGTGGCAGCAGCAGCTGGATTAAGTGCTGATGCCGTAGCAGCTGCTTTCTCACCAACTTCTGCAACTTTAGAAGCAGCGTTAAGACTTTTCAACACAGAATCAGCAGTCTTTATCAAACCTTGAACTGTTTCGACTTTTGATTCAACGTCTTCTATGGTTTGTAGTATATCTTTGACCTGTTGTCCTTGAGATTGTCCCTGTCTTGTTGCGGATACGATTGCATCTACTTTAGTCTCTATATCTTTTCTAGGTAAATCGAATACAGATTGTATTGTTCTTTTAATTCTATCTGATAAAGCGCTCATAATTATCCCCTTACTCCAGCAACTTGAGTAGGCCTTTCAACCTCACCCTCTACTTCGTTTATAGAAGTTATTTCATCCATTTGATTTTCTGTTATGTAAACCGTATCACTTAATATCTTCGGTAACATATTAGTGGATATATCTTCAATATCCTTTTTCAATACCTCACCCGCATCTGATATCTGTTCCACTCCCGTAGCTCCTGATGTAGAGTTAGAAAAACTTGATATTGCTGATAATAATTTTTCAAATAAATCTTCTAACTGATTTCCTAAAACCATTGGATTGGTAGACTCAGCATCACCTAACGATATTCTACCACCAAAAGCATTTATACCTAATTCTAAATTTATCTCTTCATTAGCTGATAGATTTAAATTTCTTCTAGCAAACATATGTATGTCTGTTTTTTTGGAATTAAAAACCAACCTGTCTGAGTTAAGAGTAATCATATCACCATCCAATACATCAGGAGTAGTTAAGGTTGTTGTAGCTGGTATTAAAGCATCAACCTCTCTAGCTGGACCTGATGTGATAAAAATAGATGAACCATCTGCATTTATATTTTGTAGATGTGGGTAGTGTTCGTCTTGTATCTTCTGAGGTGGTACTGATTGTCTGTTTGTAATTTTTATATCTGGATATTGATAGAAAGGATCACTACCAAACTTTATACCATTACCAAATCTACCATTTATAACAACATCACCATATTCACTAAGCAGGTTTCTATTATGTTCTGTGGTTTGTGCTGTAACTTTTGGATCTGTAGGAACATTGTTAGCTACGTTCATATTGACATGATTTCTCATATTTAAAGGTTGGTAGTAATACATCTGATTACCATGCTTAGCTATATTTACGACTTCACCGATTAAAGGATAGGCTACCATATGTGGTGACAATGGTTTTATGTAATCATCAATCTCATCACCAGTATCTTGACTCTCTACAAATCTAGCTCTTACGGTTCCTAAGAAAGAGTAGTCTGGCATCTTACCATTACCGGTAGGTGTCGATTTTTTCGGAAAGTCTTTTGGGTCTAGTAAAACTTGAGTTACAATTGCAGGTTCTAGTTCATAAAACTCTACAGCTTCATCGATATTTTCTTTTATCAACTGATAAGCGTCTGAGTAAGTCAGAAATCCCGTACCATCTGTCCTACGATTTTTACTTTTTCTACTTTTGAAAAATGGCATTAATTTTCAATCCTTTTCATATCTTCTGTGATTTCATCTGAGTGACTTTGTAAATCAGTAGCCGCATCTTCTATCGCACCCATAAGTTGTTCTTTCTCAGCTTCTGATAAACCGAACTCTTCTTCAGAACCACCTTTGTTTTCAGCAGCTATAATTCTCTGTACGATAGCAGCTACCTTTACTAATTGGTCGTCATTCTTTACATTAATTTCCAAATACTCCTTTAGCATGGGGATTATTTGAACCGCTGTATCACCATCCTTAATAAAACCCACTACCTCTTTCATAAGAACTTCTAATTGTGTTTTATTAGTCTTTGTGTTTTCATATATATCCTTAAATAAACCAGACAAAGATTTACCCTCAAATATCTCATAATCATTAGCCATAATATACTCCATTTGATAAATTTATATAGATTTGTGGTTATATATAAATATTAAGAGGCACAAAAAAAGGGAGTAAAAACTCCCTTTCTTATTAGTCGTTGACTAAGGAGCCGGTGTGACTCACATCAACCATCCCATGCTTATCAAACTCATATTGTAATCGTTTGTTATATTTCTTCATAACATTGATTATACGAGTTATATGTTGAGTATTTGAACCAGTCATTTCTCTGATAAGTATATATAGAGCCTTCTTATTAAAGTTTTCTATATTTTCTTTGATACGAAAGATATGTAGTACAGAATCAGCAACCCTAATATCTTTATCCCTACGAAAGATGTTAGTTAGATTGGTATCCCAAAATCTCTGTAGTTCGTCTACAAATAAGGTAGCTTTCTGAGCAGATTCGGAGTCTTGTGATTCACCCATAATGTTTCTTTTGTAATCTAAAACATCCATCTGTGAGTGTATCTTACCCATTTTGTAGTTCTTATTGTTATGTAAGATAAGATAATTTTTAGCTACGATACTAAAGTAGGAAAACGCTTTACCTTTACCTTCTTTGAACTTATGCATATTCATAACCATAAAAGAAACCACCTCATGCTTTACCTCTTCGGAAGATACATCAAAGTAGTAGAACTTAAATGTATGTATAATGTTCTCAGCTAACTTATCAAAGGCTTTAGCTATGTGTTCATTATAGATAATATTCTTCAACCCAGCATCATCCGTTTTGTTGTAACGGATAATAGCTTTCTCAGTTCCTTGATTGAAGTAATAGTTTTTACCTTTCTTCTTTCTTTTACGTTTTCTTTTAACTACAGGTTTTGGTTTTTTGGTTGCGATACTTGATGTAACTGCTGTTGCCATTATTGTTCTTCTCCTTTGAATCTGTTTAATTGACTTACTATTGTTTTAATTTCTTGAAAGATTACACCTGTTTCGTCATCAGCTTCAAACGAACCTCTGTAATCTATCTGTTTTAATTCTTTTTGTACTTTTTCTATTGTAATAATAAAATCAGAAATCCAATCTTCAAGAAATTCTAACTTTGTGTTTATGTTCCATATTACATAACAGGAAGATAAAAATAAAATAGATACTAGTACAAGACTTATTTCTAAAAACATTTACTTTTCTCCGAATAATTCATCAAAAAGGTCTTGTGATTTCTCACTCATCTTTGCTGATGGCTGTGGTTTTTCTTCTGTAACTACTGCTTTCTTAAAGTTGTTACTAACTTCTTCATCACTGCGTTGCCATTCGTCAAACTCAATGTGTGTAGCCATCATATCTGCCTGATGTAAGATGTAAGCTATATTAGACTTTAACGACCAATCAGGATTATAAGACATATAGTAAGACTTATTAGCTTCTTCATACATACCATCAGTTAGTCTTAATCCGATATATTCCCATTGTGACATCTTAACACCAAAGTGGTTAAGGATAAAGATAGCTCTATCTGTAACAGTCATATACTGAAGAGATGGATTGTGTTTGAATATCTCACCTCTATTCTTACGATGCCATTCCGAATCTTGTGGAATGTAATAGTCGTCATCTAAATCACCAACTTTACCTAAGTCGTGGTGCATAGCAGCAAAGATAAGCTCTTCATCTGTAAAGTTAATCATAGCTCTTTCAGACTCCCAAAGATTTTTGATTTTAAGAGCACAATCTGTAACATGTAGCACATGCTCTACATAACCACCTACCATAGCATTATGGTAAGCCGCTTTGCCACTAGCAGGTGCTACTGACATTCTGTTCTCAAAATACTTATACATTTCTAAGAGCTTTTCTTTTCGTTCTCCATCGAATGTATTCTCAATAAGTTGTATTAACTTATTCCAATTATCTACAATTTGTTGTTCTGTAAGTTGTTTCATTATACCCTCTCCTCAATTAAATCTATTATCGAATTATTATCTGTTACAGAATCACTATGATATATTATATCTCTACCAACCTGTACCTGATATCTACTAAAACTTTCCGTTTTACCAAATGTACCCATAAGATTTACACCAGCGTCTGGCCATTTCTTCTTTACAGCATCGCTAAGTGATTTTGCATTGTCTGTAAATTGTTCACTATAAACTATTACTATTAACATTATATAACCTCATATCTATCTTTTGTAAATCTTATTGTATCTTCTGTTCGTAATTTATTACGATAAGAGCTGAAAGATATTCTCACACCCCAGCCAAGAAAATCTAAGATTTCTTTTTTTGTTACCGATTTCTTTTTGTGAATAAAATCTACTATCTTAGTATATGATTCACTTTTATCTCCAATCATATCAAAAGCATCAGGTTGTAGAAAGTTCCAACCATCAAACCATTGTGGAACTCTATTAGCCCAAGGAAACTCTTGTATCTTTGTTTTAAGATAAGTCTTAGCTTTATCCACACTACCATCATCGTCAAGCGCACCATTTAATTTATGTAAGAATCCATCCCTACCCTCATATAGTAAGGGATAATCTTTACCAACCATTTCTGGATAACATAGTTTGTTTGGTAGAATGTAAGGAACGCCCATACTAAGTGAATCAGTTGTTGATATTGACCAAGCAGAATACTTCTGAAATGTTCCAACACCAACATGCATTGAACGGATAAAATCTAAGTACTCATCTCTATCACTTATCCTTACTCTTTTAGCATAAGGCCTATCTAAATCTGCGAGTGTGGTATATACTGTAAAGTCTTGGCGTTGTTTGTATAATTCATCCATGCTATCTATAAACCATGTCCAACCTGTATAGTAATTATCTCTATGATTAAAGATAATCGTTTTCTTTTTCGTTGGAACTTCTACNTTGTTTATTTTATCTATACCAAGATAATGAGGTTGAATGATTTTATCTAACTTAGAAATAATATCATCGTTGTAATATTTCTTAGCCTTCTCCAAAACCAATTCCTTCAACCATACACTATTTACACCACACTCTTCCATTTCTAACATACCATTGTAATTATCCATAAGCATACGCTTACCATAGTTGGTATTTTCATCTACCTCATACCAATGACAATAACCAACATACTTNGGGGAGATGTTTGTATCATTCTCNAATAGGTTAGTCATATTCAANGTATGTTCNGGTAGATGAGAATACACCACATCATAATCAGTATGTTTCCATCTTAGNTTCGCTTTGATTTCATTGTAGTTAAAATGACATCTCATAGCGTTTGGGTAAGATGGTAGGTTGATTGGTATCTGTGTTGTATTCTCAAATGTTAAACTTTTGATATCACCTGGTGACATTATTGTCCAATGAATATCATCACGAACTTTGTTAAGTTCTTTGATTACATTACGCAAGACTACGACATAGGAATCTTTTTCTAAGTCACGCATATAGGTGATGTTTGGATATACAAGTATTTTATATGGATACTCTCTATCATAATCTTTATCTGTAGTAAAATCAAATATATTCATTTCTTTTCCCACTTATCATCAGGAATAGTTTTCATATCTTTATGAATTTGAGTAGTAAGCTGGTGGTGTTTTCTAGTAACTACATTTCCTTCTACATAATCTATTCTACTTTTAGCTATATCAAAATATTCTTTTTCTAATTCAATACCTATAAATTTTCTACCCGTTAACTTACAAGATACTCCTGTTGAACCACTACCCATTGTAAAATCTAAAACCACATCATCTGGATTACTATAAGTCATAATCAACCAGTTTAAAACATTAGTTGGTTTTTGAGTTGGATGTACAGTTTGTTGTGCAGAAAAATTTCTTGATGCATGTAATATACTTTTAGGATATCTTGTTCCAGTATTCTCACCACCAGTAAATTTATTATTACCAAAACCATAACCATGAGTATTTTTGCCATTACCATATCCATCAGCATTAAATCTTTTCCACGGGTCTCCTTTTTCTATAATTGGATTATAAAGAGCTCCTGATTCTTTTGAAAATATCAAAATGTTTTCATGTACTTTTAATGGTCTATGTTTAGCAAGACCAGGACTACCACATTTATTTTTATTCCAAATCAATTCGTATCTAAACCATTTTAATTTAGATGTAATCATTAATGAGGTAAATGGTTGTGAAGCAAATAATATTATATTTGACTTTGGCTTTGTAACTCTTTCTAATTCATCCCACATCTTATCAAAGTCTAAAACATTATCCCATTTAATAGCAGTTGTACCATATGGAGGATCGGTTAGAACTAGATCTACAGATTGGTCTGGTAGTTTTTTAAAAACATTGAAACAATCATCGTTATATAAATTTATCAAATCATATCCTTTAATAACAAATAGGGTTCTGCTCTTTTATATAAAACTTCCTCAAAAAGTTCTAACATAAAATCCACCTTTTCACTTTCAGTTCTATCAACAGAATTTAGATTCTGTTTCAACTGAATTGGATTGGAGGGGTTGGTTACAATAGAATTTCTATCTATATCGGTTAGAGAAACAAATTGTGGTTTCTTATTACTTCTTTTGTAATACACCAAGTAAAAATATTCACTATGTACTTCCGTAGGTTTATTTTCCTTAATAGACTTTACAAGTCTTTTCCAATTAGTATCTTTCTTACCAAACAACACATAATTAAAAACTTTAGGTCCTCCACCATTGTAAGTACCAGTCTTTTCATCAACCATCTTCACATTGATAGGATAAACAACTCCATCAATTTCAACATCAATATCACCAAAAGAACGATTGTGTCCTTTCTCTAAGAAATTAATATCTTTAAAATTTTCTCTTAAAGAATCAGTAACCTCATCTTCAGAGTTTAAACTCTCTAATCTACCATCATTATTTTCAGTTAGATTGATATTTGTACTATATAGATGATTTACAAATTTCTCACCAAGTTCATTTATGTTCATTATAACCTCATTTTTCATACCTAAAGATACAAAATTTTTAGTATTCAAGTCAAGCCTTTTATTTGAATTTTCACAAAAATTTAATATGTTCATCTACCTACCTCACTTAAATACATTTCTTTAGTTTCTTCCCAAGTCTTTCCTACGATGTCGCCATAGAATAACTTCTCTGGTTTAATTTTACCTTCATCAAATAACTTAGTGTATCTTTTGATAGCTTTTGGTTTCCACCAATTCATTATGTAATCACTATCATCAATATATTTCTGTTTCATCTTTAAATCTTTTTCTTCTATCTCACCTCGTAAAAACTCCTTACCATTCTCATACATATCAGCGTAAAAGATACCTCTCTTAAATCCATGCATATATGTTGATGGTTTTACTCCAACGGCTCTGAATATCATATTGATAACCTTTTGCTTTACACCTGTTGGAGGACCCGCCACACCTTCTTTTTGTGTAGTCTGTCTTTTATACTCTTCCGTTTGGTTTTCTTTTAACCATTGGTGCCAGACATCATATGTAGAGTCATCTGGTTTAAGAGCAATCTTACCTGANGATGAACCTAATGTNTTCCAAAGTGGTATNGAGTTGTACATAGANTGNATACCATACAGAGATGTAGTAGATAAACCAACTAAGGTTTGTCCATACAACTTCTTCCAAGCATCCCTAACTACTGATGATGTAACCATAGCGGCTACCAACTTACCACCTAAGAAATTAAATCCTAAAGGTTGAGCACAACATATAGTTGTACCGATAGAGGTGTGTTTAAGTTTACCATCTTTAAATTTATTATCTTTAGTCCAACCGATAAATGTATCCCTAGCTCCT
>JGI25128J35275_1000142_pt1 | contig 21908 bp, 29 predicted proteins | sample ETNvirenome_2_60_FD_35275 | JGI IMG/M metagenome (IMG submission 35275)
ATTGTTTTACAGAAATACAAGGCTACAGTAAATTTGGTAGCTACACAGGTAATGGTAATGCAGATGGGCCATTTGTTTATACAGGCTTTAAACCAGCTTGGATTATGATGAAAAGAACAGATAATACTTCATCTTGGAATATTCTAGATAATAAAAGAGATACTTTTAATGTTATGGACACACAACTACTAGCTGATGGTACTGAGGCTGACCAAGATTATGATTGGATGGATGCTTTATCTAATGGTTTTAAAATTAGAAGAAACTCAACTCAAAATAATGCAGATGGTGGAACATACATCTACATGGCATTTGCAGAAAGCCCATTTGTATCATCAGAGGGTGTACCAACAACAGCGAGATAATGGCTATAAAACAAGATAACACATACTTTACACCAGTAAAGAAAAGAACTTCAATAGGTAACTCATCAAGAAGTAGACCTAAAAATAAAAGTAAAAGACGATTACACACTAGAACCAGAGGGCAAGGAAAAGGATGATAAAAGATAATATTTTATTAGCTGTATTATTAAGTTTTATATTATTATTAAGTATACCAGTGTATGGAGATTCAACAAATGATAACAATGCACAAACAAATTCTTCTGGAAGTAACACTCAAATAACAGGTGGCTATACAGCAACAACAACAAACAATAACGATGGACAAACAAACACAACAACAAATACAACAACAAATAACAGCACTACCAATGGGTCAGACGTACCCGTCAATACAGCTAACGCCCCATCGTTTTCTGCGATGTCTCAAGATGTATGTAGCACTGGTGTTAGTGGTGGTGTTTCTACCATGGGTTTTGGGTTATCTGGTGGCAAACATGTAAGGGACTTAAACTGTGAGCGTATTAAGCTCAGTAAAGTACTTTTTGATTTTAATATGAAAATTGCGGCGGTCAGCCTCTTGTGTCAAGATGAACGAGTGTATATGGCCATGAAATCTGCAGGAACTCCTTGTCCCTGGGATGGTAAAATAGGAGCAGAAGCTCAAGCTATGTGGGATAAATACCCAGAACTTAGACCAGACTATGACGAGTTTTTAGTTAAAGCAGAAGTTATAGCTAGAATAGATGCAGAGATAGCAAAAGAAGAAGCTAGACTAGAGGCCATAAGATTACAAGCAGAACAAGAAGCACTAGCTAAAAAACTAGCAGAAGAAAAAGCCAAACTAGAAACACTAAAAGCACAAGAAGAATTAAATAAAATTGTAGATGATATTATTGAAACAGATTTAAAAACAAATAAGCAGAGAATTATTAACGTACACGGCGAATGAAATACATACTGCCCGTACTAATTACATGTGGGTTTTTATTTGCATGGAATAAATCTTTTGGAGAAACTTTAACAACAGGAAACATATTAAATAACTCTACTTTTGGAACAGGTAACACTACAACTACAACTGGTTGGTCAACAAGTGGTGACGATGGTATTCATACTCATGGTGCTTGGAATGGGTTTCCATATCAAACAGGCATGGATGATAGTGGTGGTGTATTAGCATTTGAAGGGCATGAAGAAGACAATGTATATCAAGATGTAGATTTAGTTGGTGATGGACATTTAACACAGCCAGAAATTAATCAAGGTTTTACTTCTACTTTGGGAGCAGATGTATGGTTTTGGAACAATATTGAAAACACACTTACCTTAAAACAAACTGTTACAGGAGCTGATGGTTCAGTGTCTACACAAGTTAGAGAGATAACTGATAGCACTACAGGGGTTGGCACATTTACAAATTATACAAATGAATACATTCAAGGCTCAAATACACAAACAGATTTTACAATCAGAGCAGAGCTATTTAATGAAACTGCAGGCACAGCTTATGATAATTCTCATCGTGGGCCAGATGTAGATAATGTTCAATTAAATATTACTTACACTTCTATACCTCCTATTGATGAAGATACACAAGAAATTATAGATGATATTAGTGAAGACATAATAGATATTATTGATGATATTCCAGATGATTTTGATTGGGATAGTGATGAGATAGTATTTGATGAATACACAGTGGGAGATGATTTCTATTTTGAAGACGAGTACACTATGGAAGAAGATATGTACTTTGAAGAATTTGAAATGGAAGAGTTGGATATAGCATCCTTTGAACCACCTCCTATGTTGGAAGACTTTGAAGAGTTACCAGAAATGGATTTTGAAGAAATGCCTACAATGGAAGAGGTATTTTTTGAAGATGGATATGTAATGGAGCCACCGCCAATGATGACGGAGGAAGTATTTACAGAGGAGTTTGAAGAAGACTTTACAGATTTTTTAGAAGAGACTGGTATGGAAGAAGAGTTCATGGAGTTTCTTGAAGAAGAAGGTATAACAGCCGAAGAGTTTTTTGAAGAGATAACTGAGGAGGAGTTCAATGAAGAACTTACTGAGGAATCTTTTGACGAGTTTGGGGAACCATTGGAAAGTGTCGCAACGGAGAAAGAAAGCGTACCAGAGGTTATTGAAGATGAAAAAGAAACAATGGAGGAAACTACTGAATCAGAACCAGTAGAAAAAGAAGTAGCAAGTAATGAAAAGCCAGAACAAGAAGATAGTAACGAAGACAAATCCGATAGCAAAGGAACTGAGGAATCAGAAGTACCACCAGAAGAAGGTGGAGAACAAGAAGATATACAATCGGAAGACAGAGAATTGGACACCGAAGACAGGATTGCTACAGATGTTGCAAAAGTAGAGACACAATTAAAAAAGAATTTAAAAGCTATAGCAAAACAAATAGCTAAAACTACAAAAGAAACAACTCAAAACTTAACAAAAGAGGATTTATTTTTTAAAGGAAATNATTTAGATGCGTATAAAAAGGTTGCATTTTATTCTGCAAAGGATATATATGAAAACACCAATATGGGATTATTTATGCAAATAGATTTATCCTCATATTCTGGAGAGATATATGTAGGTACTTCACTAAGTTCTTATGCAGAGAACGACCCAGTAGAAGTACATAGAGTAAAACTTATAACTATAAACATTAAAAAAAATAAACTACTAGCTGAATTGGAGGCATTAAGACAATGAAAATAATGGATAAACTTAGCACATACGCCGCATTATTAGGTGTTATTGGAGCAATTGGTGGGGGCTTTTACACATGGGGCCAATTCAACTCACGCTTAGATGCAATAGAATCTACACCTCCAGTTAATTTAGCACCACTAAAAGAAAAAGATAAAGAGCTTAATATAAAAGTAGATAGTGCTTTACTATATGCTAATGAATATAAAGTAGATTTAATAGATAGAATTGCAAAAGTAGAAGAACAAATTAAACCTACAGATTTAACTTTAGTATTTAAAGAGATAGGTAAAATTAGAGAACAGATAGCTATGCTACCAGAACCTGCTAATCTACAACCTATTCTTGAACAGCTTCAAATGTTAGAAGAATATGGTTGGGAATTAGAAGAAGACATTGAACAGCTAAGTACAGATGTTGCAATTATATCTAAAGAGAATGAAGTACAAGATGTTATGATTGAAGAAATCAAACTAGCAAACAGTAACCCATTAGGTAATTAGTATGGCTGTAGATAATCAAGGTAATCCAATAGCAGACCAATACTCTAACATACCTGCAGAGTATATGGAGGGTTTTAGGGCTAGTGAATTTAATAGGCCTGTAGCAGGTGGTATGGCCGTAACAAATATTACGTTACCAAGTGGACAAACAGTTCAATTTGGAGACACAGGCTCTGCAGCACAATTTAGAAATTATTTAGCTAGTATAAATGTAATGCCACAACCAGAAACTGGCATAAGTTCAGTAATACCTAAACCCCCTGCAAGTCAAGGAACACAAGACCCATCACAATTTATACAAGGTCAAGTAGGCTCTCAAGTTAGACAGCCTGGTCTTCCCACTGGGACTAGTGTTGGACAACAATTACAATTACAAAATGTATCTCCTGGAACAATACAAACTACGCCGGGTGTACTAACAGGTGATGCTCCTGCAGGAGTACCTGCACCAACTGTTGCTCCAACAATAACTCCTGCAACTGTAGAGACTGCGGCTCCAGTTTCTCCAACACAATTTCAAGAAACATTTAGAACGTATATACCTACAGGCATAGGGACTGCGGCTCAAACAACAGCAGAGCAAACAGCAGTAAATCAAAATGAATTAGTACAAGCACAACAAGCAGAGCTAACTGCTAACGCTACAGTAAGAGGACAACTAGCAAATATTACTTCTGATGTAGAAAATGCATTAGCACAAGGTAATCCTTTACCTCCATTTGCAAGAGGTGCACAAAGAGTAGCAGAAGCGGCAATGGCAAAGAGAGGACTTGGTGCCTCTAGTATTGCGGCAGAAGCTATAGCAGAAGGGGTACTAAGAGCAGGTACACAGATTGCGGCGGCAGATGCAGAAGCCTATAGACAAATCATATTAGCTAATTTAAATAATAGACAACAAGCGGCAATACAAAATGCCCAAACTTATTTTCAAACTGATATGACTAACCTATCTAATAGACAGGCTACTAGTTTAACTAATCTACAAAATAGACAACAAGTATTACTCTCAGACCAAGCGGCTGATAATGCATCATTACAGTTTAATGCAACAAGTCAAAAGCAAACTGATGAGTTCTTTGATAATTTACAAGCACAGATACAAACACAAAATGCACAAAGAGTAGATGCAATGAATCAATTTTCTGTAGCAGAAACAAATAAAATAAATGCACTTAATTCTAATAATGAAATACAAGTAGCAGAAGCTGATGCACAACGAGAGGCGGCAATCAATCAGTTTAATGCACAACTAGTTGACTCAAGACAAAAGTTTAATGTAGAGAATCAAAGAGTAGTAGACCAATCTAATGTAGCATGGAGAAGACAAATCAATACTGCAAATACTGCGGCAGTTAATGCGGCTAACCAAACAGATGCGGCAAACTTGTTAGGGTTATCTAACTTTGCAATGTCTGCACTGTGGCAACAATGGAGAGATGAAGCAAGTTGGGCAAACACTTCATCAGAAAACATTGAGAATAGAAATCATAACATTACAATGGCGGCATTAGAAAGAGAAACTAATTTAATGTTTATGGATGAAGCATCTAAAAGTAAACTCAATCAATTAGTTGGTGGTGTTATTGGTGACATACTTATTAATGTAGGCAGTAATATGGCAACAGGAGGATAATATGTGGGGTGAAATATTTAAAGTAGGATTACAAATACTAGGAAAAAATCTTAGTGGTTCTGGAGATAATCAAGGGCCTGTAGACAGTGGCTTTGACCCAGTAAGTTTTGATAAGTTTGAAATGGGAATGTTTAAACCAGAGGGTGCATCTACAGTGCAACAACCAGAGGTATCTAATTACATAGCTTATAGAAATTTTTGGGATGATAGGCTTACCGAGTATGAACAATTAGCTAGAAAAATTGCATCAATATCAAAAACAGGATAAAGTATGAAATATGAAGAACCAACAATAAATCCATTTGATGCTCCTATTCCTGGGCAATCATTAACTGATACTCCAGGTAACTACCCTTGGGAACATCCTCCAAAGTACACAGATTTTATGGAAGCGTCTACTTTTATATGGAATAGATTACACACAAAACCTAATACAAATAGAGTTTTAGCTTTGATAAAAACAGGAGTTCCTATAGAGTCTTTAACAAGAACAACTTTATTTAGTGGATTTACTAATGGTTTGTGGAACCCAGATTTAGCTCTAGTATTAGCACCTACTGTAGCTAGAATGTATGTGTCTATTGCAAAAGCAGGTGGAATAGAAGATATAAGTATAGATTTACCTAGAAAAAAAGGTAAGAGTATAGTTCAAGAGTTGTTAAAAATAAAAAATGGCTCTACAAAAATAAAAAAAGAAGTTATAGAAGATGATGAAGTGGTTAAAGGTCTAATGTCTAGAACAAGCGAGGAAGAATAATGGGATTTAATTTAAAAGGTTTAATGTCTGAGATAAGACCAAGAGATGTAGCTATAGGTACACTAACTAGAATAAATCAAAAATTTAGAGATGATAGAAAATTAGATGAGGCTAGAGCAGGCGCTGTGTACGATGAGTCTTTAAATATTTTAAAAGAATCAAATGAACAAGTAAATAATATAACTACAAATTTAAAAAGATATAATAGAATAGCTCAAGATTTTTCTCCAGAAGTAGCAGATTTTATGGCACAAGATGGAGTGTTTGATTTGTATTCTGATACAAAAGATTTACAAGCAAATAATAATTTAGATATTCAAGCTAGGCTATATAGAAATAAAGTATTACAAGGCGAATATACTCCATCAGATAACCCTTATCTTGCAGACACACAATCGCAATTATTAGAAAAACTTGAAGAAACTAAAGCATCTTTAAAAAATGCAAATAACATTCCAGAAAATACTTTTGCAATAGCATTACAAGAAAAGAAAATAAATGAACAAATTCAAAAGATAAAGTCTGGACAGGTCATAGCACCAACACAAACTGATGAAAGGCAAATAACTTTTACTAAAGTTAAAGCCTTCCCAGTGGGAACTAGTGCACAAATAAGTTCTGAAATAATTTATGACAATATAAAAACTGCACAATTTTTAAAAGTTAATTTTTTAGATGCAGAAGAAATGAATCGAATAGGTTTACCCGCAGTATCAGTTGAAGATGCTACTAAATTATTTGGTGGAGGTAATTTTATACCTACTTTAAATCAATTAGAAGACCAGTATCCAATGTTTGTACAAGATAAATTAATTGCGGCTAAAGGAGAAAATCCAGAAAGAGATGTAGCTAGAGTTATACAAGAGTACACTCAGTTGTATCAAGCTAATTTAAAAACACAAGTAGAGCAAAGGATAGATACTCTTGTGTCTCCAGATTCTATTACTGCATTTTTACCAGATAGAAAATTTGCTATTAGAGAAAAATATATAAATGATTTTATGTTAATAAATAAAGTAGATAGAAAAACAGCTATAAGTGCACTATCAACAGCTAGTCCAGATGGAAACTATCAACCAGATATTTTCTTAGCTTTATCTCAATAGTAATGGTTGAATACACATACCCCAAAATAAATTTACTAGACAATCCAGACATCCAAAAGGATGTAGAAAAATCTTTAGTAGAAGAAACAAAAGAAGAAGAAACAGTATACCCAAATAAAACTTTTGTTTATCCAGAAAGTATTACATCTAATATTAGAAATCAAGAATTAGAAGGCGGTACTCTCACTGCAACTGATTCTAATGATGAAGATAATTTACAAACAGGAAAAACAAATGGGTTTGCAAGGCTAGAAAAATTAGGAAACTTAACAGTAGGAGGGTATAAATTTGCAGAAGCTGATGCGTACTATAAACTATTTGCAACTCCTGCATCTTGGTTTTTATCTGATGAAACCCAGACGTTTGCAAAAACAGGATTGTTACCAGAAGACGCTAATAAAGCAGAACAAGTAAAAAAAGAAATAGACGGAACAATTTCTGGCTACATGTTTAAAGTTTATGATAGATTAAAAGATGAAGAAAGAGAAAAAAAAATTAAAATATTAAATGAGTATGGATTACCAGAGGGAGGGGTAGCAGAAAAATTAGCCTTTGGTGTGGGTACAATACCCATAGAGTTTGCTAAACAAATACCTGCTCTTATAATTACAAAAGGTAAGGCGGCCCCATCATTTGCTATAACAGAAGCATACTTTGCATCAGAAGAAGGCCCAATAGCGGCAACAAAAGCGGCGGCGTTTGGGTATACACTTGGTAAAATTATGGATGTCACTGCACCATTACCAAGACTACAAAGAATGTCAGTTCTAGGAACTGTGGGCTTTGGATTAGGTGGCCCTAGTTTTGAGGACAGAGTTGTTAGTGCGTCTTTATTTGGTGGCCTAGCTTTCTTTGGAGTTGGTAGACAAAGGGCATTGTATGATGATATTGTAAAAGACCCTAAAAATTTTAAACCAAAGGTAATGAATAAAGAGGTCAAGTTGTATACCAACATGATAAACAACACGATACCAGAATCTCAAAAAAATTTTAATAGGCAAGTAGACATACAAAATAAATTAGTAAAAGATTTAAAAGAAACTACAGCTAAATTAAACAAAGATAAAGACAATAAAGAGTTGCTTGTAAAACAAGGAGAGCAACAAGAATTATTAAACGCACAGATAAATATAACAAAACAGTTTGATGCTGAAGGTTTTACTTTAAGAAAAGATAAAGCTCTTGTTGAAAAATTTAGAGATGAGGTAATAGATGGTAGACCTCTTAATGTAATTAAAAGAGATATGTTTGAGATTACTGGGTCAAAAGATATAATGAGACCTAAGTTTAAAGACACAGACCCTTTTATTGGTAGAGGTATTTTAACCAAACAATTAGCATTTAAAAAGTTTCCTATACTTAATGTATTAAATCAAAAAATTAATTTAATGAGAATTAAAATTGATAGGGATACAGAGCTACGATTAGATGACCCTACTAGACATGGCGTATTTTTAAAACCAGAATGGACACAAGGATATAAAATTGTAACAGAACAAGCAGGAAAAATAACTCCTGTAAAAAAAATATTTTTTAGTGAAAAAGAAGCTAAGGCATATTTTGATACTAAGTTAGGAAATAGCCTAAAACCATTTTCAAAAATAGAAAAGACAGAACAGCTATTAATAGTAAAAGGAGACATGGTTCCTGCTACTAAATTAGTAGATGTAAAGATGGGACATGGCTCTATATTTTACTATTTAGAAAAACTATCAACTAATAGACAAATTAAAGTTAAAGATGCTTTTATAAAAGTAGAAGAAGTGTACTTGTCTGGTAAAAAGCCTCAGCTATTTGAACAAAATGGAAATATAAAACACAGTGCACTAAAAGATGAATTTAAATTAGATGCAGAAGAAGCGGCGGCGTTTTTACAAATACGCAACGGGCTTGATGATGTGTATGATAACTTAATAAAATCTAGAGTAAAATTTAGTAAGGAAAAAATAGAAGTTGATAAACAGCCAAACTTCTTTCCGCATAGATGGAACGATAGATATTTAATTAGAGTAGGAGAAGGTGGTAAAAGTGATAAACTATTGTATATAGATTATGCACCTACAAAAAAGAAGGCTGATGAAGTAGTAAATAAAATATTAAAAGAAGACCCTAGCCTTACAGCTAATCATAGACTAAATGATAATTATACAAAACAAGGTTCTAAGTTTTACAGAGTAGATGATGATGTAAATTTACTTGCACACTCTCAAGTAAACTATAAAGCTCTAAAAGACTTACCAGATAATGTCAGAAAAATTTTATTTGAAACAAAAAGAACTGGCTTAGTAGGAGAAGTAGGAGCGTTAGGTAAAAAAAGAAGAGAGGGCAATTTTGTTGGGGGGTTTTCGGGGACAGCTCCAGGCAAGAAAGGTTTAAAAGATTTTAAATTTGTAATAGAAAGTTATGTGAGGGGCTCAGTTAAAAAAACACACATGCTTGAGCTAGATAATTTTTTTAATAAATTTTTTTATGAGCCAATTACCGATGCAAAAATGTATAATAAGTACATGGCTAGAGATGGGCATCTTGTAAAAGATACTTTTTCTATATCTAATTCTTATCCAAATCAAACAGCAACAGCATATAAACTTTATCAAGATGCGGTAGGATTAACTCCTGCAAGTGGAATATCTAGCTTTATTAATAAACTTATTTTTGAGCCTACAAGTAAGCACACGGGAATTATGTTAAGAGATATAGATAATTTTTTTGGTAGACTAAATGCATACACAGCTTTTAGAAGTTTATTTTTTTGGAACGGCAGATTCATGGCGGCACAGGGAATACAACCCTCGCAAATAATTGTAGCTAAACTGCACACACTAGCAGACAAGACAGGAGGTGTTATTAGCCCTCATAGAGCATGGGCAGATTCTTTTAAAGATATGATGTTTGTTACGCCTAAAACTATGGAGTTTGTAGATGCTATGATGAAGTATGGCACTATAAATAAAAAGTTTATGAATGAGTTTTTTGGTGAAGCTATATTTAGAAAAGGTAAAGTTAGAACAGAATTTAAAAACGCATTAGAGAAAGGGGATTACGTTGGGGTAGCTAAAAAAATTGCGTACAATTTAAGTGGGTTAAATGCTACAGGTAGAATTGAACAATACTCTAGGATGCAAGCCGCATTAATGTTTAGAAATTTATATAAACAAATGGGCGTTCCAGAAAATCCTGCAATGTACAGGAACGTATCAAACATGACGGACATGTACATGGTTAGATACGATATAATTGATAGGCCTTCTTTATTTACTGAGAGAGGTCTTGGTATACTAGCTAAACCTGTAGGTTTATTTAAAACATGGCAACAAAATTGGTACGCACAATTTGGAGAACATTTAAGTAACGCAGTTAGAAGAAAAGAATACAAAGGATTTGGTGCGTTTTTTCTTGCGTCTACACTAGTAGCAGGAGTAACTCAAACTATAGGAATTAGAAGTGTAGATAGTTCAATTCAATTTTATAATACTGTAATGAAAGATAATGTAAGAACATTAAGTCAACGACTGTATGAATTAGGGTTACCTTCTGAAATGTTATTTGGTCTTCCTAGTGCAACAGGTTTAGATTTACAGTCTACATTAGGCGTACCTAATTTTGACCCTAAAAGTATTTTAAGTGTTCCTGGGTATGATATAATTCTTCAAGATTTATTTGTTGATGTACTGCCAGTTATATTTACTGACTTAGCTTCTAATGTTAGTGATACTATTCAATACACCACAGAAGAGAGAAGGGATGCTTATAAAGTCCTATTGCCTACCCCCTTTCATGCGGCTTTTGAATTAGCTTTTCAAAAAGAGGGAGACAAAACTTACTTTAATAAAAAAGGTAAACCTATAATTGATAGGGATTTTGATGATTGGTTTGCTAGGTTCTTATCTTCATATAGTGTAGAAGAAGCATACTTTGGTAAACTTCAATTTCAATATAATATATTAGCTAGAAATACTCAATACTCATATTCTTATTTAGCAAGAAGTGCGGCAGATAAATATTTTCATACTGGTAAAATACCAGAACATATGTTTATAATGGCATTAGATGATTTTGATAAAACCCCCGATGATTTTATTAAATCTATAAAATCCCATATGAAAAAAAGATTTGATGACTCTTCTGAAATCCTAATAAAAAAAGGAGCAGAGTATGATGTTCTCAGAGATTATATTAAACAAAGAACAATGGGATTTGAAACAAAAGATTCTATACCGCCTCTTAATATATTTAAAGGTGATGAGAACTTATTTTTCTAGGAGATAACAATATGAATTTAAAAGATACAGTTTGGTTTGTTGGAGTTGTCTTAGCTCTAGGTATTACATGGGGCATGACTTCACAACGTATATCTGCAATGGAAAATGACATCGACAGAATAGAAGAAGCTTTGGTTATGTTTACTAAAATGGAGGTAAGACTTGCAGTTATAGAATCAGAGATTAAAAATATTAACAAAAAGTTAGGAGATAACTAGGAGGAAATATGAATAAAATAAAAGAAATGTGGAATGGTCTAAGTAAAAAAGGCAAAATTTTTGCTAGTGCTATAGGCATTATTCTAATTGTAATTATATTTAGTTACATAGTATAAGGAGAAATAAATGTTAGGTGGGTTACCAGTAGAAATGATTACAATGCTAGGCTCTAGTGTGCTAGGTGGAGTTATGTCCATTTGGTCACAGAGTATCAAAGCAAAACAAGACGAGCAAAAAATGTTATTAGCTAGGGCTGATAATCAAATGAAACACATTGATAAAGCTAGAACATATGAGAACAAAGGCTTTCAATTTACTAGAAGAATTATAGCTTTAACTGCTGTATTTTTTATTATTGCTTGGCCTAAATTAGCACCTGTATTTTTTGATACAAGTGTGTATTTAACTTGGACAGAATTTTCTAGAGGGTTTTTATTCTTAGTAGAACAAAAAGAAATAACTATGGATAAAGAGTTCTTTGGTGTAGTCATTACACCTTTAGATACCCACCTAATGTCAGCAATTATTGGGTTATATTTTGGTGGAAGCTTAGTTAAAAAATAATGAAAGTATCTGAACAAACAAATGTGCAGATGCCACTTAAAACGGTTGTCAGCCTCATCACACTTGTTGCTGTTGGAACATGGGCTTACTTTGGATTAATTCAAAGAATTACTGAGCTAGAAACATCAAAGCAATTAATGGAGGCTGACTTACTTAAAGCGGCTGACCAGAAACCTATTGATATGGAGCAGACAATGTTGGTAGAATGGTTAGCAAAAAATCAAGAAGGTATTCAAAAAGAGATGGAGTCAATGATGAACAATAGAGTTAATATTGATTTCTTAAAAGACCAAGTTTCTAAACTTCAAAGAGATGTTGAAGAATTAAAAGATAAAATAAGGGCAAGTAATGGAAGTTATTAGTATAATAGTAATGTTTCTTTTTGGAAACATGAATGACACTGAAGATAGAATGACACAATACATTCCTATGGAAAATTTATCTTCTTGTTTAAAAGAAAAAAGAATACTTGCAAGGGATAAAGAATTTAAAAAGGATGCTTTTTGTGGTGAAGCTATAGTAGAAATAGAAAATGGTAAAGTAATAAAATTATATAATGAAATACCAGATGGTGCTGTCGTAGTAAATAAAAAAATTACTAAAGAGGCATTTAAACAATGGGCATTAGACGCTAAAAAAAAGTGGGAAAAAAACAAATGACAGAAACAAGTGATGCGTTAAATCAACAAACAGAAAGATTACAAACAAAAGAAATAGAAGGGCAGATAGTAGTTCTTGGTAAAGGCTTTGAAGAAAGCTATGTATCTCCATACATAAATGACAAAGAGGCTATGGATGTAATTAAACAAGAGTATCAAGAATCTAAGTATGGTATGAACAAAGTAGATTACAATGATATAGTTGTAGAAGATTTAAGTAATGATAGAGATGGATTTATATCTTACATGAAAGAAAGAATTAATAATTTACTTGGCTATGAAAAAGAAAAAAAGGTAATTAAAGCACCTCCTGGGCAAGTAATTCAAAGCACTCCCACTGAGGATGTTAAAATAAAAAAAGAGCCACTAAAAAAAGAAGAACCCGTTATTAATTACAATGCTAATTGGTATCAGTCAGAAAATACAATAAATGTTTTAAAAGATAAATCATATTCTAATTTGTATGCTAAAGGAGAGGTAGGTAAACAAATGGGATACCAACTCCCACTGGGATACAGAACAAACAACTGGCTTTCAATACATCAATTAGGAATAAATTGGGATGGTTTATCTGAAGTAAAAGAAGATAAAAAAGTATTGCCTAATTTTAAAAAAGAAACTCATAGTGTAATGGAAGTATTTGATACACCAGAGTTTGGTGTAAGAGCGGCAATGGTAGATGTAATGACTAAAGCTCTTAAAACAGGTAGTCCAGAAATGACATTAAAAAAATTAATAGATTCTGGATACATGGAAAATTCAACTAACTATGTTAATGTAGGAAAAGGTTTAGGAATAAATTTAAATACTAAATTTAATTTATTTAATAAAGAAGACGCAATGAAATGGTTTGACTACATGTTGCTTTCTGAAATGGGCACATTTAAAAATAACATACCAAAGGCAGAAAGAGATAAAGTATTTAATAGTGCTTATAATATGGCGATGGATAGGATGAGAGACGAGAGCTACACTTATCACAGCACAGCTAAAAAATATCTAGACAGCTCTCAATAATTTTTGCATTTCCGCACCAATATAATCTAATTCACTTACAGTATTTCTAATCATAGCCGCAATGGTGTGGGTGTGAGGAAAGTCTGGATTGACCCTGTTAACCTCAGACACAAAAGTATCTGGGCTAACATAATCATAATCAAAACTAATAGTTCCATCTTTATTTAACTTCACCTCGAGGTTAATTAGAGTGGAACTATTTTTTTTTGGAAGGGTCGTCATTTTTCTTAACAAAATCTGGATTGATTTTATCATCCAAAGTTTTTAGATTTTTAGATAACATTTCTATTAAACCAAACACTTCTTTATAAGGTCTGGTAAATAGATAGTTTATAAGTTTCTCAACTTGTTCTCTATTTATTATGAAGTTCATCGTGTATATCTCCTGCTATTGCCATGTATGCGGCCCCATCTATAAAGGTATCCTCTGATACTTTACCTTGCTTTGTTCGAGCAACTTTAAGTAAGGCCATCATTACAGCTACATCTCTAGCTGTAAACTCTGTGTCTTTGTAGGCAGACCACAACTTTGCAATGTTATCATGGTTCTTTAATTTATTACCATACTCTTTTTCTCTGCTATCTCCTACATAACTAACTGCTTTCTTTAAAATATCTACGCTTTTCATTAAGCTATATTCTCCTTATTAAATAATTCTTTTAGTGGTATTAGGATACATTTAGATGCGTTTCTATCTCCTAACATTCTTGATTTATCCTTATATTTTTTAGTTAATTTTTTTATTCTGTCAATAGGAAATACTAATTTACAGTAATCTTTTTTACCAATGGCTAGTACATGTATCCAGTAGTCACATTTAGTAACGCTAATCCCACTGGGTTTACCATTACAGGCTACTTCAATAGCTATGTTACCTGTCTTTGCCCACCAGTCTCGTTCTGTTTTAACTTCAATCTTTTTATTATAAAACATATTGTGAACTTGTTTCTCACGCATCTGTCCATACTTTAAATCAAGGTCAAACTTGTTATTAGTATTTAGTTTAGGGTTGGTTTTTTGAATTTTTTTAGCCATTCTTCTATGTCCACTATGTTGTTATTTTCATCTATGTCAGCATCATAAAGGTTTGCTTCCATCTGCGACCTAACTTTTAACCCTACTTCAAACACCATATCTGGTTGATGTAATGCTAATTCACAAAGACCTAATGCTATAGTCTTTACTGCAGTCTTCTCTGCGGTATCATCTTCGTAACCTTTATCTATCCCACAAGCAAATGTGCTAGGGGATTGAGGAGATATAACTATAGTTATACCTTCCCCAAAATTATATTTATCTTTGCCATTGGCCTTATCATCCGACATTGTTATCCTCTCTAGGTTGATTAACTTCCGTATACCAAAACCATCTCGGATTACGGGCCTTTGATTGTTGCTGTGGTAGGAACTCTATCTTGTCACCCCAACAAGGTTTCTTGTAAGCACAGAAAGAGCAAATAGTTCCAAGCTTTTTGTTGCCAGTTTTTACTTGTCTAAATGTTTCCTCCTCATCAGTAAAGCATCTCTTAAACTCTTTACCATTAAGTATATGTTCAGCATTACGTTTAGCTAAACCTATTGCTTGGTCTTTATATTTACTATCATCAGTGGGAGGAGCAGTAAGCTGTATCTCTCCTGTCGATTTATTAATTACAATCCATCCACCAAAAGGTTTACCAAGAGACTCTGCGTATAGATAACCCTGGGATAAGTATCCAAACACATCTTCTTCTGCAACTTTAGTAAAGCCTCCGCCATCTTTTCCAAATTTTTTATCATAAGAAAAAGGACTAGCTGATTTAATATCATAAACTTTACCATCTATTTCTACATCAGTGCTACCAGACATTTCTAACTCGTCATGTATTTTATACTTTACTTTCTTTTGGTAGCTTTCTATATTTACATTAGATGCTTTCATCATAGCATATGTTATTACTTCTATTATGTCTCCAAACATATTTCTTAGTTTAGAATTATAAGGTTGCTCTTCAATGTCAGCACCCTTATTTTCTTTTTCCATTTGCAGTTGGCATATAGGCCTACCAATGTTAGACATTCTAATTCTAAATTTTTTTTCTCTCTCCTGTGTAAATTGTTTTTTAAATGCTTCTTTACACAACTCTCCAAACTCATCAATAATCTCTGATGATACAGACACAGGCTCTTTACAAGCCTGTGCCAAAAAGTTCTGTAGTGTTTCAACTACATTGGACATGTTATGCTGATACCTTTTCTAAGATTTTTGCGTCTGCAATATCTTGGGTATTAGTTTTACTTTTNATAGCCTCGTTGTAACTATCCATTACACTAGCATTTTCTTTTTCCATAACAGCTTTGAATATATCCATAGTCTGATTATCTTTTGCAGAAAAATCAATCTGTGCATTTTCAATAGATGTCTTAGCTACATAGAAAACATTAGAGCCTGTCTTTTTTCTTTCAGTATCTAAAGATATATTATGTCTAAACATAATCTTATTTTGTCTACCAAGACTCTCAATGGCTAGTCCAATAGGGTTGTAATTTAATCCAGAGACACGATAAAGAACAGGATAATCCTCAAGAGTTACATCATCTTTAGAGGCTGTCTTACCTTTCATAGTTAGTAAACCATAGACTAGACGATATGCTCTAACCTTTTTTTGCTCTACTAATTTATCTGGTGTAAGATTGTCCCATTCTTTTCTGTTAACTCTACCACATTTTTCTGTGCCTTGTATATCATACTGGTGGGCATCCCAATCAGTAAAGATTATAGAGCGATTAGAATATGCTTGAGCCTCTTCATCATACTTCATCCATTGAAACGCATTGATAAAAGGCCTTATCTTAACTGGCTTTCCAAACACGCTTTGTTCACTTACAGTATCGTAAGTTCTAAATACTCCCACTGGGAGTTGGTTTCCCTCATCATCTGTAGCTTCTCTATTAATAGATAGCTTTGGAAGAAGGGGAAGGTTAGTGCCTTTTGACTGACCAATGGCCGCCATAATATCAGCATTAGACATGTTGTCTATGTTTGATAATTCATTCATAAAATACCTCCTTTAAGGTAACATTAAAAATTTAAGATTAGATTATTAAAAGAACTTGTCAATCAATTTCTTCTAAGTTAAGCCAATCTATTCCCATCTTTACGTCTACATCAAGAGGCACATTAAAATCTATATCGTATCTAGACTTTAGTTCCTGCTTAACATCAAGACATCCTTGTTTTAGTATTTTACTTAGAACTTCTACTTCAGTCGGGTACACATCGACTACTATCGAGTCGTGAACAGTGTTTATTAATAGGCTTTTACACCCATGTTCTTTCATCAGTTTGTGTATGTTAATACANGCAAGAGGTACAACATCTGCTGTTGCAAATCCTTGCACTGGATAATTCTTTACTTGTGTTGGATAGTTAGATGCNCCCCAAGACATTCTTCTTATGTATGGAAAACAATATTGTCTCCCAGTGGGAAGAGTAACCATCTTTGTTTTTATTGCTTTGTTCTCTAATTCAGTATGCCATTTAGATATGTCTTTGTACTTATTTAAAAATGCTTTGTAGTATTTTCTTTCATTCTCTGTTCCAGACTTACCACCATACAAAGGTTTAAATGTATGTGGCTTTGCTTCTTGCCTAGAGCAACCAATAATATTTGCAGTGTATTGATGAACATCTACACCATTAACAATATCCTCTATACCTTGCCTGTCTTGAGCTAAAAATACTGCGGCTCTAAATTCTAATTGTGCATAATCTATTTCCATAATCTTACCACCATCAAACCTAGACCTAATTACTTGTCGTATAGGAAATGTTTTTGCTCTTGGTTGATTTTGAAAGTTAGGATTTCTACTAGACAATCTTCCAGTAGCTGTAATACATTGCATAAAAGCAGGGTGTAAAAAATTACCAAGCAGTGCATCTTTTATTCCTCTAACAAATGTACTTAGCCATACTTCTAATGCACCATACCTTGTAACTAATTCAACAAACTCTCTAATTAAACCAGAGTTATACGATGCAATCTTTTTTAAAGTTTCTTTATCTGTTTTAAATCCACCATCAGAAACATCATTAGCAAACTTAGTTGGTATTTGAAATCCTGCTATCTGTTCTCTCTCTATGTACTTTACACCTTCTCCGTTACAAGGAGAACACTTAGACATATTTTTGTAAGGGTTACCATCAACTTTAAATTTTTGTATGTAGCCTACACCTTGGCAAGTCTCACACTGCATTGCAGAAGTTTTATACACTGGCTCTGTCCATTTATTTACAATACCTTGGAAGTCTCTATCAGAGTGTCTTGTTCTTTTCTTTTGCCTTCCTGTGTTTTTATCAATGCCAATGTTAAATGTTTCAGTCCAAACTTTTTTATCTACAACTTTTTTACTATAGACCATCCATGATAATTGTTCTGGACTTGATAAATTAATTGGAGTGTCTCCCATAACTCGTTGAATTATAGTTTTTATTTTGTTGTGTACTTGATGATACTCTGCAGTAAATTCTTTCTCTACCTTATCAAGTAAATCAGTTTCAATATAAATACCATTGCGTTCCATTTCTATTAAGACCAAAAGAAATTGATTCATCATGGTAATACTTTTTTGTAGGTGTGTTGCCTCTCGTAAGTTGTGTTGTTGAGAATCGTATAACTCTCTTGTTATCTCTACATCTTTTCTTCCATACTCTTCTAAAATATCTATAGGAATGTAACTGTAATCTTTGCCACCTTCAATGTATTTATCAATCGTATCTCCAAGTTTCTTTCCTAAGTGTCTTCGCTTACAACACTCTGATAATTTTAATGATTGTTTTGTACCTCGTAGTAAAACATACTCAGTAATCATTGTGTCATAAACAGCACCACTGTATTTAAATCCTGCTTCTAACATCCACATCAAATCAAATTTTATATTATGTCCAACAAGTAAAGTAGTATTGTCTAGTAAGTCTTGCACCTCTTTAAAATTTTTAGAAGTGTCTCCATTAAATTCTGTATGATAAAAAAAATAATACTTATCGTTTATTCCCACTGAGATTAGTTTATTTTCTGGAACAAAAGGAGAAGGATTAAAGTTAGTATCGTAAGTTGTCTCTATATCTACTGTTGTTATCATCCGCATTTCTCCTCATCATTAACTTTACTACAATAAAACTCTCTTGCCTTATCCTGTTTCTTTTTTTTCTTTTCTAATATTTTCTTTTTCTTTTCTGGGTTAGGCCCTTCATCTAGTATTGTGTCTACAGCTTTCACTGTTTCTTTTGCTACTATCAAAGCACAGTTGCTACAAAATAAAATAATAAATAAAAATAATATCACTCTCATTTTTTTGGCTTTCTAAATTTTCTTCCTACGAAGAATACAATTAAATTTACTACTGTGTTTGTTGTTACCATAATTAATAACCACCATTGCCAAAACTCTACTGTCATTAGTCTACAAACCTAGATAGTTCTGCCTGTAGCTGTGTAGTTACTACACCATGCCAACCAGACATTTTGTTTTTACTAATAGATAAATGTCTTTCAATAGATGTTTGTTCTAAATCATCCTTCTTACCTATACCTATAATCAAGTCAGCCTCTGCGGCTTTACCTGTCTTTGAGTTCTCCATCATATCAAACCCTATCCTTTCTCTATCATGAGCATCAGCACTTGCCTGGGATACACCTATCACACAACAATTTCTACGCTTACATAATTCTCTAGCTTGTTTATAAATCTCTCTTAGCTTTTCATCTTGTCTGTTATACATACCCCCAACATTTACTTTATCTAACTGGTCAATGATAAGTAAGTCTGGATTGTATTGTTCGCAGTGGGCATCGTAGTCTGACATATCCCAATCAACAGTATCATATAGCTTAATATTGGTACTAATCTGAGACCATTTTTCTTTAGCTAACTCAATATCTGAGGCAATTTGCTCCCTTGACATACCGCAACACGCAGTAATTAGTCTCATCTGTGTACGAATTGCAGGCTCTTCATTAACAAATGCGTGTACATTTATATCTTGATGGGCAAATCCGTTCTCATTTGCAACTAATGAAACCCAGAAAGCTGTCTTCCCTGTCTCTGGTCTTGCAAATATTATTCCAAAGTTACCTTTACCTATGCCACCTATTCTATCTTGTAGTTCTCTAATATTAAAATGATANTGATTAGATGTATCAACNCCTTGCATGATGTCTTCTATCTGAGTAGACACTGGCTGTATTTCTTTTTCTTTTATGTTCTCTATATCATTTAAGTATGTGCGAATACTGTGTAAATTATGTGTCTTNCCATTGAACACATCTGTNGCTAANTTGGCTAAATCCTTGGCTTTTTCTCTNATATAAATTCTATTTAATGTGTCCTCAATTGCACTCCCACTGGGAATATCTTGNCTACTAATTATTCCTATCAAGTCTTCCATGTTTCTTTTGTTGGCAGTAGTAATCATGGGATTGTATTTATCAAAATGTAATGTGCGTAACGTATCTGTATCTACAGATTCTATCTCTGGATATTCTTCATATGCTTTTGCTAATGTTTTATACAGTTCAAAAGAACCATTAGTAAAAGTATTTTTATTTATTTTGTTTTTTGTCCTCTGATAAAACTCTTTGCTCATCAGAAGTTTTAATAGTTTTCGCTCTAACATCCGCCTCTATATTGTTTAGTATTTTAAGTTTCATATTGCTGTCTTGAAAAGTGTCTGCCAACTGTATCAATTTAATATAGTTATCTAACTTTTTTTGATGGGTACTTGTCATTAAATTCACTTACTCGCATTGTTCTTGCATCCTCTCTGAATTGCTTTATCAATTCTTTATTGCGTGGGTTCTTTATATCCAGGGCCTCTACCTCTGGGTCTTTAACAAAGAAGTGAGGATGCTCTGGATTATCCTCTATCTTGTGTTCTGGTTTAGAAGTATCACTGAGACCCTTCTCTATTAAACTAAAAAAATGCTCATGCTTGTGATTAATAATTGTGTTGTCTTCAAATGTTATCTCCCAATCAAACTCATCAATGTCGTTTAGTTTTCTAACTCTTACTATCTTTTTCATATCTCCTCGTCTTCTTTATGGTCTCTATTATTGCTCTTACTTTTTTTGTTAGTGTGTTTTCTTGCAGTCTTTCTATTTCTTTTTTCCTATTCTTCATTGTCATTCTAGGTAAGTAACATTCCAATGTAGTTTTTCCGTCATCACTAGAACGTAACCAAGTGTGCAAATAATTAATATCAAATCTTTGTAGCACTGTTGGACTTGCTCGACCAATCCTAATCTTAATTGATTTATTTCCGTATGGCTTATAGCAATGATGATACTTCCTATCAGTCCTAATATACCAGAAATATGTGCCACAATTAATTAGCTTCCACATTCTTATTGATAGTTATTCCCACTGGGATAAAAGGTATTAGTCCAATCTTTTCATAATGCTTAGATTTATCTTCAAAGGTATCCCCAAACAGTTGCCATAGAGATGCACTTCTAATACTCTTCCACCATACTGATGTGTCCCATTTCCTAGGGTCTTCTAACAATGAGTAGTCTAGAAACATAGACCTAAAGCCTGTGCCAGAAAAAGGAAGAGTATATTCTTTTAGTTTTTGTAAAGTTGTAATGCCGTTATTTTCTTTAGGTGTATAACATTTATTATATTCTTTTGAGTCATAGCCATGCTCTAGTTCTAAGTCTTCTAACTTTTTATTTCTAAACTCATGATGTAATTGGTATCGTCTCTCTGGCCATATGTCATCCATCCATGCTACCTCTGTATTTACAATGGTTGAAATGCCAAACAACTTTGTTTCAAATAAAGCATAAGACTTCTTATAAAATTCATACTTAGTAAAATCTGTCATTGAAAAAGCTCCTTCAGTTCTTCTTGATTTAGATACTTAATATCATCATCTAGTATCTTAACTTCTGTATCTACATAATACATGAGTTCATTGGCAATGTCAAAAGCCTTGCTTGTTGCATCCTTATCAAGGCACACATATAATTTTTTAAACTTTCTCATCGTGGGAATGTAACTTTGTTTAAGACTAGTTCCAAGGATAGCAACCCCAGTCATGTTAATAGAATGTAAACGACAAGCAGATATACAATCCTC
>JGI25128J35275_1000145_pt1 | contig 21830 bp, 20 predicted proteins | sample ETNvirenome_2_60_FD_35275 | JGI IMG/M metagenome (IMG submission 35275)
CGTACCTCATTATTAAGAAGCCCATTAGTGCGATTCTTAACTGGGTAAATTTTGTTATTCACCACTTTCATGAGGCCACCAGTGTACGTGCCCAGCCATACATCCCCATTTTTGTCTTCAGTTAAACTTAGCACTGACAGGGGATCACGTTCATATGCTTGGTTTAAGGTGGTTATTTCCCCATTTATAATTCGGTTTAAACCATTGCTACTGCCTACCCACAAACTACCATCAGAATGAGACAATACGGTGCGAACATAATCTGAAGCAAGACCACGGCTTTGGCTCCAATTCGTAAACGGGGCTTCACGCAGTCTGAATAGCCCTGCATTAGTACCAACCCAAATGCTTTTTTCACGGTCCTGCAGTAATGACAGAATACGGTTATTCGGCAAGCCATCATCGGCATCGAGATTTTCAAGGCCTGATTGCCTCAATCTAAAAACACCTTTNTTGATTGTACCGAACCAAATGTCTCCTTGGGTATCTTCGAGCAAACTCGATATGGATTCATGATTGAGCGTTGCATCAACAGAGACAAATTTATCGTGTTGCTTTTGCCATGCCCCTTTTTCTGTGCCGACGATTAAGGTACCCGACTGAGTCAATAACAGCGTAAAAGCAGAGGCATCAGGTAAACCGGCNTCTTGACCAACTTTACTGACCTTTTTACCTTCAATTTTGTATAAGCCATCACTGGTTGCAGCCCAAATGACATTCTGTTTGTCTTTTATTAGTCTGTATGCACTCAGTTTATCAACCAATGTGTGTTCTGTTGCTTTTTCTGATGCACGATACACAATACCTTGTCCCTCAAGAGCGAGCCAAATTTCGCCTTGTTCTGAGATCAATGCATGATTAATCATGGTCGATGAACTTGGAAGCGACCGCCACTGACCCTGTGAGCGCACNGCAATCCCNCCTCGTGCTCCAACAATGTATAAATCGCCATTATCCATGGCTATCAGACTTCTTAAACCTGAATCAGGCANTCCTGGGATCTCGGTTCGTGTAAAAAGTTTAAACTCTCGACCATTAAAACGNGCCAACCCTTCCCACGTTGCTATCCAGATATAGCCATCTTTCGTTTGTGCAACACTGTTAATGCTATTGTGAGGTAAACCTGAGCGTGTATTCCATGTCTCAGTAAAATAGTCACTCAATGAAAGGCGAGTTGATTCTGCAAAAGCGCTAAAACATACACACAGTAAAATGAGANTAACTACCCGCGCCATAAAGCTTAACCTTTAATTATTGTTCTTTTCAGTGATGCTGTGTGGTGCTCATATCGTCAACCAACACTTCCATTACTACTACATTAGTTGCAATTCTTACTCACTTTAATCACATTTAGCAACAATCAATTACAGTAATCATTAATTTTTTCTTGCAAGATTTGAACAAACCGAGCGACATGTAAACCATCCATTAAAGCGTGATGGACATCAATGGATAGCGGGATCTTGCCGGTTCGCTTATCGTATTGACCAAACACCAATTTAGGAATACCTAACCCGTGCCCCTCACTAACNGCATGTGAAAACCCCGTGAAATTTAGCCAAGGTAAAACAGAAATATGAATGAGATCGGGTTGCCCTTCTGTCGCTGCAAACGCTTCTGAGAAGAAAGGTTGCCCTTTGCTTTCTTTTGCTACCTGCAATGCATGCTCAGAAAAGCGTTGAATAGAATCATGTTTTTCAAAGTAACTGAAACGCAATGTATCATCATCAGCTAACTCAACCACACTAGCACGTACAGTTGATAGCTGAATAGGACACGAATCTATAATACGCTGGCGCATGGGCGCATAATCGTGGCAAGCCTCTAAAGTCAGAAAAATATAGCTATGAAAAAATGAATACGGCGCTGACTTACACTGCTCATAAAGTGCAGCCATGTCGAGCGACACACAAACATTAAAGTAAGGGAGACTAAATTCTTTGAAAAAAGCAAAATGTTGCTTACGAGGCCATGACTCAAGATCAATTACGTGACAGTCATTTGGAAGAGAATGCATTGGGTGGCCCTGTGAAATAAAAAAACAGTGTAGCCAGATACATTCATTAAGTCATGTAATTGCGATTAAAATCCGCGATAGTCTATTGGCTTTTTAGGGCTGTTTGCATGTTGTCGCNNATAAAGGTATTTGNCGTAATATGTTATAGCTGTAAGCTTAATTAAGCGGTTTATTTGGAATAATATTGCAAATGGGTATTGAAGCCTATTTGGGCACAAAAAAAGGCGCGCCATGCGCACCTTTTTAAACAGCAAATTAATTAAATTATAAGCCGTTTTCGATGATTTCTAATGCAAGCTCATCAGCAATTAAATGCGTTGATTTTTGCTCTTTCTCTGAGCGAGCAAAAATTTCTGTTAGCGTATCAAAAATACCTTCAACGTGCTTCGTTGACGCCTCTGCACTGTAGCCTTCTGGTGCTGTTTCGTAATACACATTAATGATACCACCAGCATTAATTACATAGTCTGGCGCGTAAAGAATGCCTTTTTCACGAATGATTTCACCGTGGCGAGACTCTGCNAGTTGATTGTTAGCACAACCAGCAATAATCGTTGCTTTTAAACGTGGAATTGTCATGTCGTTTACTGTTGCACCTAACGCACAAGGTGCATAGACATCAACATCTAGGTCATAAATTTCATCGATACCCACTGCTGTCGCATTAAAGTCATTAACAACACGTGATACAGCTTGTTCGTTAATATCAGTAACAAACAATGTTGCGCCTGCTTCATGAAGGTGTTTACAAAGACCATATGCAACGGCACCTAAACCTTGCACAGCAACCTTTATACCCGATAAATCTTGATGACCACGTTGATGCTGTAACGCGGCTTTAATACCTAAAAATGTACCNTAAGCAGTGAAAGGTGATGGATTACCACTTTTACCTTCNAGACCCAGCACATAGTTAGTTTCTTTATTCATGATTGCAACGTCATCGCACGTGATGTTTACGTCTTCTGCTGAATAATAACTACCACTTAAACGCTCTAGCTGACGGCCAAACGCACGGAAAAGCTGCTCTGATTTAATTTCTTTTGCATTACCGATAATAACAGACTTACCACCACCGAATGGTAAACGTGCAACCGCATTTTTGTATGTCATACCTTTCGATAAACGAAGGGCATCGGTTACTGCGTCTTCGTCAGTCGCATAGTCCCACATTCTACAGCCACCTACAGCTGGACCTAACTTGGTATTGTGAACCGCGATAATAGCCTTAAGGCCTGATTCTTTATCTGAACAAAACACCACTTGCTCGTGGTTATCAAAGTCGACTTTATTAAATACAGCCACAGTTAAATACTCCGAAATTTTCTTACCCTTTTTGGGGTGTGAGCGCTGAAATTGCCGAGACTTTATCACTTCGTTTGCTCCCATGCCACTATATGAGATGATAAAACTAAGCTAAGTTACGCGATTGAAATAACAACGCAAAAAGCACGTTAAAACAGGAAATATATACCTATATAAATCCACATAAAGCATGATTAATTCAAAACAAAAGTAAATCTACTAAATCTTTTTTACGTGAACGTAAAGGTCAAGTATAGCGTAAAGAAAAAGTGACAAAGTAATTCAGTAGCAAAAGCCTGAAAACACACACTTTAAGTCAAAAGTGTGGATGAGAAAGAGACTGGTCAGAGCTGAAAAAAAACGGCGCTNGGGCGCCGTTTCATATAAACGATTTAATGACGATTATTTTAATTTACCATCAAGCTCTTCGATTTTNGCTTTCCAAATTGCTGGGCCTTGCGTGTGNGCATTGGCACCTTCGCTGTCAACAGCAACAGTCACAGGCATGTCTTCAACTTCAAACTCGTAGATTGCTTCCATACCTAAATCTTCAAACGCCACTACACGCGCTTTCTTAATAGCTTTAGATACTAAGTAAGCAGCACCGCCTACCGCCATTAAGTACACAGACTTATTGTTTTTAATTGATTCAACCGTTGCAGGACCACGCTCAGCTTTNCCAATCATACCAATGATGCCCGTGTTTTCTAACATCATGTCAGTGAACTTATCCATACGCGTTGCCGTTGTTGGGCCTGCTGGGCCTACAGCTTCATCACGAACCGCATCAACAGGACCGACGTAATAGATAAATTTATTATCGAAATCAACACCTTCAGGTAAACCTTCACCTGATTGGATCATATCTTGTAGGCGTTTATGCGCCGCATCACGNCCTGTTAAAATAGTGCCAGAGAGAAGCACNGTTTCACCCATCTTCCACTCTTGCGTGTCTTCTTTAGTTAGCGTGTTTAAGTCAACACGGCGTGTGCCCTCGCCAACTTCGAACGTCACTTCTGGCCAATCTTCAAGTTTAGGAGCTTTAAGCTCTGCTGGACCTGAGCCATCTAAGGTAAAGTGAACGTGACGCGTTGCCGCACAGTTCGGGATCATTACNACAGGCTTAGATGCCGCGTGCGTCGGTGCCGTTTTAATTTTTACATCAACAACGGTTGTTAAACCGCCTAGACCTTGAGCACCAATGCCCAACTTATTCGCNCGCTCAAAAATATCAATACGCATTTTTTCTTCTGTTGTCTCAGCGCCGCGTTCAATTAGCTCGTGAATATCAACCGGATCCATTAAAGATTCTTTAGCAAGCACGGCTGCTTTTTCAGCGGTACCACCAATGCCTATACCTAGCATACCCGGCGGACACCAACCAGCCCCCATTGTTGGGAGTGTTTTTTCAACCCACGCCGCAACATCATCCGATGGGTTCANCATGACCATTTTTGTTTTGTTTTCTGAGCCGCCACCTTTAGCTGCAACCATCACTTCAACTTCGCCACCTGGCACTAAGTCGATATGAACCACAGAAGGTGTATTATCTTTGGTGTTTTTACGCGTACCAGCAGGGTCTGCAACGATTGATGCGCGTAATGGGTTATCTGGGTTTAAGTAAGCGCGACGTGTACCTTCATCAACCATTTGCTGAACAGTCATGTCTGTTTTATCCCACTTAACATCCATACCCACTTTAACGAAACAGGTAATAATACCGGTATCTTGACACAGTGGACGTTTACCTTCAGCAGACATGCGCGAGTTAATTAAGATTTGCGCAATAGCGTCTTTTGCCGCTTTACTTTGCTCTTTATTGTACGCTTTTTCTAAGGCTTGGACGAAATCGAGAGGGTGATAAAAAGAAATGTATTGCAATGCATCTTCAATGCTATCAATGAAGTCTTGCTGACGAATTGTACTCATTACGGGTTCCTTAAGTTTTTATCACGTCGCTTAGTACGTGATCCTGAGTAAACCGGTGACGAAGATTTACTCTACGGGTTAGTCATGGCATCACTATAAAGGAAATCATAACGCTGCCAATCAAATTTAACTTATGATAACCTCCTCGCCCGTTTCGGGCTAGTTATTCAAGGCAATGTAAATGATAAACGATGAAAATTTGTGCATAAAATTAGATTTAACCGATGATTGTATCTCACTCTTTACTCATTTTGCTCATTTGCCCTATGCCGTGTTACTTGATTCAGCAAATAGTAATCATGTAAACAGTCGTTTTGATATCATTGCCATTGAACCACTAAACACATTAGAAGTTNGCAACAACCAATGCTTTTTAAATGGCGAAGCGCAANCCCGTGATTGCTTCACGCTAATGAAATCAGCACTTAATGATTTTGATAATACAGCCAATCCAAACGGGCTTCCTTTTACGGGGGGCTGGCTGGGCTACTTTGGATACGATTTTGGTCGTGTAATAGAAACCATGCCATCGCATGCCGACAATGATATTGCGATGCCACAAATGGCACTGGGTTTATATCCTGATGCACTGATTTTCGATAAACAGCAGCAAAGCTGGTTTTATGTTGCTCAGCGACACCATAATCGTTTAGCTCAATATCAACACTTTTTATCTCAAACACCCACAGATTCTGTACCGTTCACTCTCAATAGTGATTGGCAGTCGAACATGACAAAAGCCAGCTACACTGAAAAGTTTGAACAAATTCAAGCCTACTTAAAAAGTGGCGACTGTTATCAAATTAATCTAGCACAGCGTTTTAGCGCTGAGTTTTCAGGCTCAACATGGCATGCATATCGCACCTTAAGAGACGCCAACAAAGCACCTTTTTCGAGTTATATAAACCACCCAGACGGCGCCATTTTATCGATTTCTCCAGAGCGTTTTATTGCCATAAACCAAGGAAAAATTGAAACCAAGCCAATTAAAGGCACACTACCACGTTTAGCCAAACACGCCGATGATGAGGCACAAGCACTGCGCCTNCAACNGTCNGAAAANGACCGTGCCGAAAATGTCATGATTGTTGATTTATTACGTAACGACTTAGGCAAAGTGGCAAAACCGGGCTCGGTTACTGTTCCCGCCTTATTTGCCATTGAAAGCTTCCCAGCGGTGCACCACTTAGTCAGCACTGTTCGAGCCGAATTAGCGCACGGTAAAGATGCTGTAGATCAAATACACGCTGCATTTCCTGGGGGCTCTATCACAGGCGCACCTAAAATTCGTGCCATGGAAATAATAGAAGAGCTCGAGCCACATCGCCGAAGCGTATACTGTGGTTCAATTGGTTACTTAAGTGCCTGCGGTAATATGGACACGAGTATCACCATACGTACCTTAGTGTGCCATCAGGGCACGATATACTGCTGGGCCGGAGGCGGTATTGTCGCAGATTCACAGGTCGACTTGGAGTACCAAGAAACATACGATAAAGTAAATAAAATATTGCCTTTACTAAAGTAATAACCTTGAATAGCCAGCAATTAATCACCCGCTTCAGCTTAAGTATGGCCACTGAGCCTGCACAGCAAATTCACATTAATGCGGATAAGCGNGCCAGTGCGGTGATGTTACCGCTCATCGATGTTGAAAACGACGCACATTTAATATTGTGTAAGCGTCCTCGTCATTTACTTCACCATCCAGGGGAGATCTGTTTACCGGGTGGTAAGTTCGAGANGCAGGATGAGTCATTAATGCACACGGCACTGCGGGAACTNCATGAGGAGCTTAATATTGCTGCACATAATGTTACAGTGCATGGGCAACTTCATCAGTACTCAACATTAACAGGGTTTNCGATTGCCCCCTATGTATGCAGNCTTGCTGCNGGAACCGGTTGGCAGGCAGANCCCAGCGAAGTCGAAGTGAGCTTTTTACTGCCTATTTCACATTTAAGCGATCACAGAAACTGGCAACCGCTAAGCTTTCAACGAAACGGTAAAACATTCGTTTTAAAAGGCTTAATGACACCGCATGGTCTTCTATGGGGAGCAACAGCCAGTATTATTAATAACTTTATAAAACAACTCGCCCTACCAGTTTAATTNTCATGCTTTTAGGGTTACACACGCTCACATACACGTTATTATGTGACACCGTTCAAAGGCAGAAAATACGCCGTATTTAATAAAAAATGAGTAGCAAATTATGATCAGTGCATTCGATATGTTTAGTATTGGTATTGGCCCATCATCATCTCACACTGTTGGTCCAATGCGCGCTTCACGTTTATTTGTAAATGAGCTAGAAGAAAAGAACTTATTGTCTCAGGTAACCGATGTAAAAGTTGAGCTATTTGGCTCGCTTGGCCAAACAGGTATCGGCCACGGTTCTGGCAAAGCCGTTATTTTNGGCTTAGCAGGTTACGACCCTGAAACAATCGATGCTGACTTAGTTGATGACATATTAGCTAAAATCGAAAAAGAACAAGTTATCTACTTAAATCAGAGCCACAAAGCGAAATTCCCTAAACAAGGTGCGATTGTTTTTCATCGTAGAAAAACCTTGCCTAAGCATTCAAATGCGATGGAAATCATAGCAAGTCAAAATGGCGAAAAGCTCTTTAGTAAAGTGTACTACTCTATTGGTGGTGGCTTTATTGTTACAGATGAAGAGTTTGAAAATGAAAAACAAAAAGCTCTTGATGTTCGTGAAGAAAATCCAGCCCCCTATCCCTTTAATACAGCCAAAGAATTGCTAGAGTTATGTCGCGAATCAGGTTTTAGTGTATCGACATTAATGATGCATAACGAGAAAACGTTGCGCAGCGAAAATGAGATAAAAGACACGCTTTTTAATATCTGGCAAGTAATGAAAGCCTGTATAGAGCGTGGTATGCGTACCGAAGGTATCCTCCCTGGAGGCTTAAAAGTTAAACGTCGTGCCCCCAGCTTACACCTTAAACTAAACATTGAAGTAAACAATGATCCGCTGCGTGCAATGGACTGGGTTGATTTATTTGCGCTTGCAGTAAACGAAGAAAACGCAGCGGGTGGCCGTGTGGTCACTGCGCCAACAAATGGTGCTGCCGGTATTCTTCCTGCGGTTCTAATGTATTACAACACCTTCATCAAAGAAGTAGACCGTGATATTGCGACACGTTATTTATTAACAGCGGCTGCAATTGGTATTTTATATAAAAAGAATGCGTCAATTTCTGGCGCAGAGGTTGGCTGTCAAGGTGAAGTCGGGGTTGCCTGCTCTATGGCTGCCGGCGCCCTGACCGAAATAATGGGTGGTAACGTAGTACAAGTAGAAAATGCCGCTGAAATTGGCATGGAGCACAACCTAGGTTTAACTTGTGACCCCGTAGGCGGTCTTGTACAAGTTCCGTGTATTGAACGCAATGCTATGGGGGCGATTAAAGCGATTAACGCCTCTCGTTTAGCTATGCGCGGTTCTGGTGAACAAAAAGTAACGCTCGATAAAGTCATCAAAACCATGCTCGACACAGGTAATGATATGAAAACTAAATACAAAGAAACCGCACGCGGCGGTTTAGCGGTTAATATCATTGAGTGTTAATTAATACCATATATGGTATGACACATGCCCATTATCAAAAAAGCCGCTTTTAAGCGGCTTTTAATTTAATAACTTCACTACTTGATTGGCAATTCAATATTTTCAAACAGCTTATCTACGTCTTCTTGATTACGCAGNAAACTGGCNCGTTCAACCAATTCTTTTGTTAAATGAGGGGCAAAGCGCTCAATGAAGTCGTACATGTAACTACGCAAAAAGCTGCCTTTTCTAAAGCCAATCTTAGTGGTACTCGCTTCAAATAAATGACTTGCGTCAATACACACTAAATCGTTGTCTGTCACTTGATCAATTGCCATCGACGCTACCACGCCAACCCCAAGGCCAAGACGCACATAGGTTTTAATAACATCGGCATCCGTGGCTGTAAACACAATATGCGGTTCAAGCCCATGTGCACTAAAGGCTTTATCAAGTTCAGAGCGACCTGTGAAGCCAAACACATAGGTAATTAACGGATACTTCGCGACATCGGCAACAGTCAGGTTATCTGCTTTTTTCGCCANCGGGTGTGTTTTTGCAACCACAATACTGCGATTCCAGTGATAACAAGGCAGCATGACAAGGTCAGAATATAAGTGTAATGCTTCGGTCGCGATAGCGAAGTCAGCATCACCACGTGCTGCCGCATCAGAAATTTGCTGCGGCGTGCCTTGATGCATATGCAGTGACACCGCGGGGTATTTTTTCATGAACCCCTGAATGACATTTGGCAGCGCATAACGGGCTTGTGTGTGCGTGGTTGCAATGTTCAATTTACCTTGATCTGGCAAAGTATGTTCATTTGCGACGGCTTTGATACCTTCAACTTTCGACAAGATTTCTCGTGAAATATTAATGATTTCATTGCCAGCACTGGTTACATGTGTCAAATGCTTACCACTACGGCCAAAGATCTGAACACCCAATTCGTCTTCTAGCATACGAACTTGTTTTGAGATCCCTGGTTGAGATGTAAATAAACTTTCAGCTGTCGCAGAGACATTGAGTTTATGATTTTGGACTTCGACTATATATCTGAGTTGTTGTAGTTTCATGGCTGCATTGTAAACGTTGTTATTCTTTATTTATAAAGGCTGCTAAGCGCAATGCCAAGTGATATTTCATCGCACTGTCATTTTTTACTTTTATCGCGATTCTTTCTAAGGCTACCACATTCAACTGTGACTCGGTAGCGATGTTTATTCATAAAATACTCAATAAACATGCTTGCTTAACANGACCCTAATAAAAAAGAATGGNTGATTGATAGTTTATTGCACATAAGTATGCGCAAAACTATCCAGATGTAATATTTTTAATGTAAGATAAAAAAATTAGATAGTGAAAACTGAGATTTAGCTATGATTGTTTCTATCATCATTATGCTCATTGTTGCCTTGATTGTCATTGCACTGTGGGTAAGCGCGGTGCAACAACATAAAGAAAAACAAGAGTCAGAGCGTCGCAAAGAACTAACAAAACAGAAAAAAATCATCGAAGAAGCAGAAGAAGTACTGCTCAATAGTACAAACATTCCGATGTCTGAAAATATTTTACGTATTATTCAGCGCCGTGTTTATGATGCATTAGCGAGCATGGTGCAGCTATCACCTAACTCAAAAGAACTAAAAAGTCGCTTAAACGAAGCTAAGCANCGCTTNACCTTGCCAATTGACTCTAATAATTCTGATGCACTTGTATTACCCGATAATGACAAACAATTAATTTCGCTGATCCAAAGTATNAAAAAGTTACGTGCATTACTGCGCTCTGAACATGGTAAAGGCAAAGTAGATAGTCAGGTATTTGTGGCCGAGGATAAGCGTTTAGAAAAGTTGCAATTAAGAATCAATGTTGAAAGCCAAATTAAGCGCGGTATTTCAGCGCGTGCAGCAAACATGGTTGGCTCAGCACGTCAGTACTTTGAAAAAGCGTTAGCCACACTTGCTTCTGTAAGCTACAGCGATGACTACATAAATACTAAAAAGCAGGAAATCGAAAATTACTTAGAAGCTATCAGCACGGAGCTAAAGGCGTCGAACGCAACATCAAGAAAGAAAAAAGCAGAGCAAGAGCAAGACGATTTAGATGTGTTATTTGCCCCAAAGAAAAAGTGGTAATNCACTTTTTCTTTGGTCTGCATTCATTACGATAAAAACGCGAATTTAATAATAAATAGNGCAGTTAGTACCCATACACTCACACTGATTTCATCTTTTTTACCACACACTAATTTAACCGCAGTATACGCAATAAAACCCAGTGCAATACCATGCGCAATTGAAAACGTTAGCGGGGTCATTAATAGCACTACGCTTACAGGAATTGCATCTGTCATGTCATCCCAATTAACCAGCTTTAAATTTTGCATCATTAAGACGGCCACGTACAATATCGCGCCNGCTGTTGCGTAGGCTGGGATCATACTGGCAAGCGGTGCAAAGAACATCATAAGCAAAAAGCAAATTCCNACGACTACCGCCGTTAAACCTGTACGCCCACCTACAGATACACCGGCCACTGACTCAATNTATGATGTGGTTGTCGACGTTCCNAGCATAGAGCCTGCAATCGTGGCAGTACTGTCCGCACTCAGCGCTCGGCCTAAACGTGGCATTTTNCCTTGTTCATCAGCAAGNCCCGCTTTTTGTGTTACAGCGACAAGCGTGCCTGACGTATCAAATAGATCTACAAAGAGAAACGCAAAAATAACCGTCAACATCGAAATTTCTAGTGCGGCTGCAAAATCTAATTGCATAAACGTAGGCGCAATTGAAGGTGGCATAGAAACAATGCCTTTGTATTCAACAAGATCTAAACCTAATGCGATGCCCGTCACTAACAAGATGCTGATCAACACCCCACTTTTCATATCACGATACAATANCGCAGCAATCACAAAGAAGCTTAAGATAGCCAATAAAGGNCCAGGCGCAGTAATATCACCTAATTGCACCAGTGTGGCAGGACTTGCGACGATTATCCCTGCATTTTTTAATGCGATTAGCGCTAAAAAAGCGCCAATACCCGTTGCGATAGCACGCTTTAAAACCAAAGGAATCGCGTCGATAATCCATTCTCNGACTTTAAATAAGCTCAAGCATAAAAAAATACATCCCGACATAAACACCGCACCAAGCGCTGCTTGCCAACTGTAACCCATACCAAGTACGACACCATAGGTGAAAAATGCATTTAAGCCCATGCCTGGAGCCAACGCTAATGGGTAATTTGCCCACAACCCCATAATAAAGCACCCAATCGCCGCAGCAATACAGGTTGCTACAAACGCAGCACCTTGGTCCATACCTGCTTCTGCTAGCATCGCTGGATTAACGAAAACAATATAAACCATAGTGATAAATGTTGTGATACCCGCAATGGTTTCACGGCGGACTGACGTGTTGTTTTCACGTATTTTGAAAAGTCTTTCGAACATGTTGAACTTTAAGTTAAGATTAATTGGCTAATTTTATCATATTTTCTCATAATTAGAGGACAATTTACCTTGCAATGTTCTAAACTAATAAGGTCTTTTATTTCAAGAAAATAACTAAACTATGTCTGATAAATCGCCAGTAGGCTTAGATTTAGAGCAACAACTTGACAACGTACTTGCCTTTATAACGCAGCCTGATACAGGGGATGAGCCACAAAAAAGTACGCAATCAGTTGAAAAAACACTAAACAAAGCTTTGTATTATCTTAAAAACGAACAAGCGCCACTTGCNGCTAAGTGGATGCGTTTAGCTGCAATGGCAGGTAATCATAGAGCACAATTTTACATGGGGCTGTTTTTTATAAAAGGCCAAGGCGTGCCGCACAGTGTTTTCCATGGTTCNGTCTGGTTGAGTCTCGCCAGCAGCCAAGGTTACGAGCCTGCAACCGCTGCCCTAAATGATTTAAGAAAGCACATTAGTACTCGCCGTCTGCAAGACGCACAAAGCTATGCAGCAACGCTATATGAACAAATCCACCAGCAACAATTTTCGCACCTTATTCCACACAACCCTGACGCCAATTAACAAGCGTCAGGATTCACTGCTAATTACGAGTGTTTTGTCAGTTTGCTCTCAAAGGTGATAAGCCCTGCGCCTATCACAACCAATAAAATACCAACAAACTCAAGCCATACATGGCCTTTATGCGACTTAATAATAGGTGTTTTTGAAGTTACACTAAATAAACGCCTGCCCTGTTCGCCTGACTCGACGAACGAAGTGCCTTTATATTCAGGTGAAATAATAAATTTAAAATCACGTCTGTTAGTCATTTCGCGATGTTTTGCATCTATATTTTCCCCGCTTTTATCTACGAGTAGTGTCCGCCAATCATAAAAAATACCATCCGGCTCATTATCTTTCACTACACCGTATGATTTGTACTCATAAAATTCTGTGTTAAATAACTTTTCTTGATGGCCTAAATAAAATAGCGCACAACCTAAAGCACTTATCAGTATGGCGCTATAAATCAGTGAACGCTGTTTTATAAATTGTTTGTTAGTTTGTTGCTTATACCAAGCTTCAATATCAGGCACATTAATCAGCCGAGCTTTATCTACTGAGTGTTTTAATGGCTGCATAAAATCACAAATGGTTAAATTGAGTGCGGCTAATATAGAGCGAAATGTGTCATTAGAAGGCACTGACTTATCGTTTTCAAGTTTTGATAAGTAACTTTGCTCTATCCCTACTTGCTCAGCAAATTCTGGTTGGTTTAGTTTAAGCTCACTACGATAGTGTTTTAGTTGTGATCCGAATGTACTCATAACGCATGTCCTTTTCTATTGTGGAGCGGTCATTCTTTGCTATTCATGCAGAAATAAGAAGCTGAATAAATATGAATAGTGAAGAATATTAGCAAGTTAATTGGAAAGATACGAGATACGAGATACGAGATACGAGATACGAGATACGAGATACGAGATACGAGATACGAGATTATCAGAATAAAGGGGTGTTTTTTAAAATCAATCATTTGTTTGAGGAAAACAAATGGCGGAGTGGACGGGNCTCGAACCCGCGACCCCCGGCGTGACAGGCCGGTATTCTAACCAACTGAACTACCACTCCGCAGTGGTATGTGCATGGGGTAATGCACTAAATTTGTTCATGATATCAAGTGGCGGAGTGGACGGGACTCGAACCCGCGACCCCCGGCGTGACAGGCCGGTATTCTAACCAACTGAACTACCACTCCGCAGAGATATCATTGTTATTACTTAATTTGTTGGCGGAGTGGACGGGACTCGAACCCGCGACCCCCGGCGTGACAGGCCGGTATTCTAACCAACTGAACTACCACTCCGCGATACAAATTTTGTAATTAAATAGCTGTTAAATAGTGGCGGAGTGGACGGGACTCGAACCCGCGACCCCCGGCGTGACAGGCCGGTATTCTAACCAACTGAACTACCACTCCGCAGTATCTAATGCTATTTATTTTTTCCTATTGGCGGAGTGGACGGGACTCGAACCCGCGACCCCCGGCGTGACAGGCCGGTATTCTAACCAACTGAACTACCACTCCGCNAAGGAAAATGTTTTACAACCATTAGTTGTGTAAGTATTGGCGGAGTGGACGGGACTCGAACCCGCGACCCCCGGCGTGACAGGCCGGTATTCTAACCAACTGAACTACCACTCCAGCGCGTACTTACAAATTGTCGAAAATTGGCGGAGTGGACGGGACTCGAACCCGCGACCCCCGGCGTGACAGGCCGGTATTCTAACCAACTGAACTACCACTCCACAATTTCGTTGCTGACTGAGTCTCCCCTGACAGCGGCGTGAATAATACGAATCACCCTCTGGTTCGTCAAGGGCTTTTTTGTATTTTTACAGGTTTTTTAGTCATCTGACATCGAAAGGTTTAAAATTTCACCTGATTTGTCATTTTTTGAACCATTTTTGCCAACTTCATTTTCATTCGTTGCTTGCTCAACATTTTCAGATGAGCTTTTTTTCTTTAAAAACGGTAACGATAATTTGAATTTAAGTGGTTTCTTTTGCACAAAAATACGAATGGCTAACCACCCTAATAGAAGAACGATTAAATTTCCAACAANAATAAGTGTCACCATTAGCACAGTGGATGCTTTTTTTTCTTCTTCTAGGATTCTTTGCTGCTCAGCTTGCGCTGCTAAATCGACTTCTGGACGAACAATTTCAGGTACAATNTCAATGGGTCGTTCAATTTCAAATTTATACGTCGGCAGCGTCGCCATAAATTCACGGTCATTTATATTNCTACCAAACACCGATAGCTCGACACTGTATCGACCCCAATCATAATTTTTGATTGCTAATTCTCTGGTTTGAGATTTATCAGCATCAATTGAAAACATTTGCTCTTCATTATTGGGGTAATAGATTTTACCTTGAATAAGCACTGTTTCTGGTTTGACGATTTCAGGGTTTAAAGTAATCGTTAAGGTATGCTCATCGGTATCTTGCTTTGCTAATGCCATGTCATAGCTAAAAGGAGGCTCATGAACAACAATCGGCTTTTGTACTACAGTGCGTTTTAATATAGGTGTTTCTATATATAACTCTGGTTGCCACTCCCCTGCTGGGAAGACTAATTTAAACTCCCCGGTAAACACACCATCAAGGGGGCGTTCATCAAACCCACGACCATCATCTTTAAAATCGGTAACACTTTGCGTGCCCGCTCCAAAATTAGCGAAGTCACTGTTATTGGTACTTACAAAATCAACATGTAGACTTATGACATCTCGAAATTGCCCCACCTCAATTGGCTTACCATCATTGAGTACTCGGCCTGTTAATTTAATGGTTTCGCCACGAAACAACATGGGAGGGAGAGGGTCTACACGTAATTCAATTTCGCCTAATACCATTACTCGACTGTCTGGCAAAATACTGCCAACGACTTGCCAAGGGCCAGGCATCGGGTCTGTGATGGTGATCAAATCGTAGCTTAGTTCATCATGCCAGTCTAAATTGGCGTTCTTCACCGAGTCAGTCGCGTAGTACTTGCTGCCATCTGGGCGTACAAGCACCACGGCGGGTGCACCGCGTTTACGGAAAAATAATAACGTAATTTTATCAACNTTGTGATCAATGCGAAAACGGTTATCTAGTAGAGGAATTTCATTTTGAATCCCGTCACGCTGTAACGGGGTTATTTTATCTTGCTCAGTGGCAAGTCCCATCAAGGGCAATACACACACTAATCCTGCTAGAAGCTGTTTTCTCATTTTATTACCTTATTCTGCACGCCATAAGCATTGACCGCCTTTTGCGACCAAGTCTAAACGCTCTTCATGAGCGGCATGCTCTTGCTCTGTGGCCTTTAATACAACCAGTGGCGCTCTATCAGCGCTCACGCGTCGAATACCACCCATTTGTTGCTCTGAACCTTCATCTTTATTCTGATTTAAATTTAGCTTAACTTGCCCACCTGTCATGGCGAGGTAAACGTCGGCTAAAATCTCGGAATCCAGTAATGCGCCGTGTAAGGTTCGCTTTGAGTTATCAATATCATAACGACGACATAACGCATCAAGGTTATTCTTTTGACCAGGATGCAAATCACGCGCCATCTTCAAGGTATCAAGAACTTGACAGACATCTTCAGTATTCGGATAGCCCTGATTCAACAGCGCAAACTCATTATCCATATGGCCGATATCGAACGCCGCGTTGTGGATGACAAGTTCTGCGCCTTTTATGTACTCAAGAAATTCATGCGCTATTTGGTGATACAACGGTTTATCACGTAAAAACTCATTAGTAATACCGTGAACATCGATGGCTTCTTCTTCAATGTCACGCTGTGGATTTATATACACGTGAAAATTGTTGCCAGTAAGGCGGCGATTTACAAGCTCTACACACCCGATTTCAATAATCCGATGGCCTTGCTTTGGGTCAATACCCGTGGTTTCTGTATCTAAAACTATTTGTCTATGTGCCATATCGTCTTAAGCCTGACTCTGGTATCTTTCTATAATCACTTTATTGTACATAATATCAAGGTAAAACAGTGCAAAAAACCGTAGAGATTTACACCGATGGGTCATGTTTAGGTAATCCGGGGCCAGGAGGTTATGGCGCAGTAATGCGGTATAACGGTCATGAGAAGCAATTAAGCCAAGGATATACCCTTACTACAAATAATCGGATGGAAATGCTCGCAGCCATTGTTGCACTCGAAACATTAACCCGCCCCTGCCATATTATCCTTACCACCGACAGCCAATATGTCAAACAAGGTATTGAGTCATGGGTTGAAAACTGGAAAAAACGAGGCTGGAAAACCGCAGCCAAAAAACCCGTCAAAAATGTCGACTTGTGGAAACGCCTTGATGCAGCTTGCCAACGACACACCATTGAGTGGCGTTGGGTAAAAGGTCACAGCGGGAATAAATACAATGAACTCGTTGATGACCTTGCCCGTGAAGCAGCAGGTGGCAATGCCCTACTTGAAGACACCGGTTACGACGAAGCAAGTTAAAAATTAACGCAGAGCATTTAAAGTTTTTGTTATATGTTATAAGATTTAGCTATAACAATAATTAAGGACTCATTATGGCTCTGCGCATTCATTCTTTTTTTCATCAACAAAGCGCAACTTTGTGCTATCTAGTATGGTGTGAACACAGCAAACACTGCCTACTTATTGATGCACCAGCTGATTTTGATATGCCAAGTGGTGAATTAAGTTTTAGCACTGCCAATGAAATTATCGCCTACATAAAGCAGCATAAACTTTCATTACAGTGGTTGCTCGAAACACATGCTCATGCAGATCACATTACCGCATCAAGCTATATTAAACAGCAACTGCAACACGCTCACCCATGTAAACTGGGCACCGGTGAAGGTATTGTTCACGTACAAGCACATTTCAGTAAGCTTTATAATATTGATATGCCATGTAATGGCGAACCCTTTGAGCAACTATTCGCTGATAAAGCACAGTTTCAGTTAGGGGAATTTACAGTCGATGTGATTGCCACCCCCGGTCACACCCCTGATAGCGTGTGTTATCACATAAATGGCAATGTATTTGTTGGCGACACTTTCTTTATGCCAGACAGCGGCACAGCACGTTGTGATTTTCCAGGCGGCAGTGCGGCTGAGCTATATGATTCTTTACAACGTATTTTATCACTGCCGGATGATACCCTGCTTTGGATGTGTCACGACTATCAACCCGACGGCCGAGCACTCGCGTACAAAACAACGGTTAAAGAACAGCGAGAGCAAAACGAGCATTTAAAAGGTGATAAACAGAGTTTTATTGCAATACGTGAAAGCCGAGATGCAACGTTAGCAGTGCCAAAATTGTTGCATCCGTCGATTCAATTAAATATTCGCGCTGGCCAGTACCCGCTTAAAAGCGATGACAAACAGCACTATTTAGCTATCCCGCTCACAGTGCTGCTTTGATGTTTGGCGAAGACCTGCGCCTTTTACAGGTGAAAATTGAGGTCTTGCGTGCCATTTAGGTTTAATTGGCGTCAGTGGTGCTACTCGCTTGCGTGCCACGAGTAAATAGACACTGCCCATAGGCTTTAAGTAATGTTTACCGAAGCGACGCCATGCAGCAAATCGCGATAATCGATTACCTCGTGCAAGCGACGAATGGATAAATCGCTCATCAGAAATAATTTCGAACCCTAATAAATTCAGCCAGTCTTTGACGCGTGAAGGGGTAAAAAAGCGCCCCGTCCAAGGCAGCTTTTGACGGCTAAACGGCAACAATTGAGCCAAGCCACATAAACTAAATGGATTAAAACCGCTTATNACAATGTATCCACCTGGGATCAGCGTACGGTGTGCTTCTCGCAATATATGATGCGGGTCAGAATGGTACTCTAAGCAATGAGATAAAATACACGCATCGACACTGTGCTCATAAAAAGGCAGTTCATCAACATCGGCAATAACACCGGTAAATAAGCCCGGCTCAGCAACACAAACCTGATGCTTAATGGGGCTCTCACTCGTAGCAAGCTCGCCACTTAAATTACCTAATTTAAGCATGTGGTAACCAAACATGCGTGGCAACCAAGGTGTTAACTTTCTTTCAATTTCAGCACGCAAATAGTCCCCATGAGGGAACTGCTGCCACGAGTACGGCTTAGGACCTTCTTGAAAACTAAGGGCTGGTTTCATTTTCTGAGCTCGTTATACTGTATCTTAACTGTCACTTTATAGAGCAATTAAACATGGTGCAAGTTAAAGCAATTAAAGCCTTTTCTGATAATTATATCTGGTGCATTGTAAATAATGACCAACAAAGCGCTTGGNTCGTTGATCCAGGCCAAGCAGACCCCGTCAACCNGTATCTTGATGAGCATAACCTCACCTTGGCAGGTATCTTAATTACACACCACCATTATGATCACACTGATGGTGTTGAGCCATTGCTCAAAACCAACCGTGACATTCCCGTNTACGGGCCAAGACACAGTCCGTTTAAAGGGATTAATCACCCGCTTTCAGAAGCAGACAAAGTCACGGTTTATGANCGCACATTTACAGTGCTTGCTACACCTGGCCACACTTTGGATCACATTTGTTATGTTAATGATGAATTGAGCTTTACGGGCGATACACTCTTTAGTGCTGGTTGTGGCCGCTTATTTGAAGGCAGTGCAGAACAAATGTGGCATTCGTTATGTAAACTTAAATCGCTGCCTGATGACTGTAAAATCTACTGTACCCACGAATATACGCAAGCCAACTTAGCGTTCGCTAAGGCGGTTGAGCCAACAAATGAAGCATTATTGAGGTACAGTGATAAAATAGACACATTAAGAGCAAATGATGACATCAGTCTGCCCACCACCATTGCCACTGAAAAACAGCTAAATCCATTTTTACGCAGTCATTTGCCCCACATAACTGACCAGTTACCCGACACGCTAAAAATTAATTTTAACTTAAATGAACCTTGGCAACGTTTTGCTAGTCTCAGGGCGTGGAAAGATAATTTTTAAAACGTGTATTATCTTGGTTACAATTTTGTATTTTTAGATCAGTATGTTGTAAAAATAAGCTGACATAAATTGGTCATAAAGTGGCAATATGCTCTCTGAGCAGGTAATATTCGCCGAGTTTTTTTACCTGATGTATGGGTATATATGTATAAGTCCCCTTTAGTTTTAACGCTTGCACTGGTTTTGAGTGGCTGTCAATTAACAGCAACTGACACTGCTGGGTCAGATAATGACAACCGTGTTGAGCAACAGCTTGCAGGTGCAAGCCCCAGTGACATCAATGATGCATTGATGCTCAACGCACAGTATCAGCAATTAGCTGATACTGATGAGCCCCCCCCAGTATTTGATGATGTATGGGAGCGTATTCGCTACCAGCTGTCTATTGATGTACCGCAAAATCGCCCTGTTGTCGCCGAGCGTAACTATATGCACGCCATCAAGCATACCTAGATCGTATCGCCAAACGTGCCGAGCCTTATCTTTACTTTATTGTTGAAGAAGTCGAAAAACGTGAAATGCCTATCGAAATTGCACTGCTGCCAATTGTTGAGAGTGCATTTGATCCCTTTGGTTATTCACATCGCAGTGCATCAGGCATATGGCAATTTATGCCACAAACAGGCGAGCGTTTCGATTTAAAACAAAACTGGTGGTATGACGGTCGTCGCGACATCGTGCAATCTACGCGGGCTGCTTTGGATTACTTATCCTATTTGCACAAGACCTTAGAAGGTGACTGGTTAAATGCAATTGCAGCCTATAATTCAGGTGAAGGTCGCTTACTAAGAGCAATTAAAAAGAACCGTAAGAAACATTTACCGACCGATTTCTGGTCGTTAGATTTGCCCAAAGAAACCACCTCTTACGTACCAAAGCTTCTCGCACTTTCTGATCTTGTTAAACGTAGCGATGAATTTGGCATTAAGTGGCAACCGATTATTAATGCACAAGTTATCGATGTCGTTAACGTAGGAAGTCAAATTGATTTAGCCCTCGCTGCAGATATGGCAGGTATTAGCTTAACGGAGTTATACCGTTTGAACCCCGGTTTTAACCGCTGGGCAACCGATCCGAATGGGCCGCATTTCTTATTATTACCATCAGATAAAATAGACACCTTCTCTGAGAAATTGGCAAAAACAGAGCAAAAAGATCGTTTACGCTGGCAACAGTATGTTGTGGCGCGCGGCGATAGCTTATCGGTTATTGCGAAAAAGTTTTCAACCAGTGCGGGAGCGATTAAAACACTCAATAAATTGTCATCAAACACAATACGTGTTGGGCAACAATTATTAGTGCCTTTAAGTGATGGCGAAATTAACAGCCAACACCTGCCAGACTCTGTTCGCATGGCTGCAAATAAAGCAACGCGAAAAAAACTGAGCCATAAAGTAGCCAGTGGTGACACGTTGTGGGACATAAGCCGCGAATACGATGTCACAATTGCTGAACTTGCTAAGTGGAATAATCTTAAGAAAAATGCAGTGTTACGTGTTGGTCAAACACTAACGGTGTATAAAGATGAAAAAACACAGCTTGCAGCGACTNAAACGACCGAGCGCACCATTACCTATAAAGTTCGCCGTGGCGATTCATTAGCACGTATCGCTGCTAAGTTTAATGTCTCTGTGGATGATATTATAAAGTGGAACTCGTTGGCTGGGCAAAAATACATTCAACCAGGCCAAAAGTTAAAATTAAGGGTCGATGTTCGCAGCGCCTAAGTTTAAACTTACTGCCAATAAAAAAGAGCGCCTAAGGGCGCTCTTTGCATCTCACATTTAGTATTTGTGTTTTAAGGCCCACAAATGCAGTAANTCATTAGCAATCGTGGCTGCCGCAATGGCTGTAAGCTCACTTTGATCATACGAGGGTGAAACCTCAACCACNTCCATACCCACCATNTTAATGCCTTTAAGCGCTCTTAATATTTTTAACACTTTATCACTGGTTAAACCGCCACATACTGGTGTACCAGTTCCTGGTGCAAATGCGGGGTCAAGGCA
>JGI25128J35275_1000146_pt1 | contig 21758 bp, 18 predicted proteins | sample ETNvirenome_2_60_FD_35275 | JGI IMG/M metagenome (IMG submission 35275)
GTTTCGCGTTTGCTTGTTGGGCTTGGGTTTTGGCATTTAACCAACCTCCTGCTAGTTCAGTTATCGGACCTATTAGTGTCTGGAGCATAGTGTCCACCTCTGTCTGTCTTTGCTTCCTTGCCTAACCATAGCGCAAAAGATGCGGAAAGCATAGCAGTAACTAAAGATACAAATGCAGACTGTTGCGTGGTTGGATCTTCTAGTGTCATAAACCAAAGGCATACTTTCCAAGTCAAAACAATCTGACATAGAAATGCCAAGCGTGGTAAAATCTTTAGTTCATCTAGATAATTAGCTGTGATTGCTACCATAATATTTCCTTGCGTGTGTGTAGGCTACTCGTTTGTCCCTAGTTATAATTATTACATAACCATTATCATCATAGATTATGTATCTTCCCTTCCATTCTGCAATTGTCACCGTTCAATTTTTATACAGACCACTTTGCTATTTGTACTTGTAACTAAAACTTTAGCTTCTTTTAAACCTTCTTTACATGCTTCTTCGGTACTGTAGCTATCAATGTGGTAATGATCAAAAGTTCCACTCACTAATTGTAACCATAATAGCACCCACATAGTTACCAACGTCCTTGCCATTTGCCGAGGAAATAGAAAATGCAGAACAAGATACCACCACTGAGCAGAAAAATAACAGCTCCAATACTAAAATTAATAGCCGCATCTATTCTCTCCTGTTTTTTATATAATTCTTCTTTTCTTCTCCTACGCATTTGGGCTTCTATTGCAAGCACCTCTTTCCATGCACTTGGACCATAATTAAAACTAATATGATCTTTTATTTCTTGACGCATTTGTTCCATCTTTTTTTTATTTGCAAAGATTTCTAATGCTGTTTCTTCGTCAGAACCTTTAAATGTTTTTTTCCAAAACGGAGGATTCTTTTCTCTTTCTTCAAGGTTAGTAAAATCAGAAAAGGCTTTACCCCATTGAGATAAAGTTCCTGACATTTCTTGTAAATCTTTGCCTGTGCTTATTGCAGCCTTGAGCGTTTTGTATGCTCCTGTTGCTAAAGCTACACAAGATACTGGGTCCATTACTCAGGTGCAGAAGGCCAGTCAGCATCTTCTAAGTTAGGCCAGTTCTTATGCGTTGGCAAATCACGTAGAGCCTGTCTGTAGGTCTTCATGTTGTCTGCCATAGTGACATCCGACATAGCAGTCCAGTCTGTCTCAGCTAGTTTGCTGTCTCGTGTACTACGGTTATTAACTGCAGCAGTTGCATCTAGTGTAGCCTGATAAGCTTTCTCGTGGTCTGCTTTAGTGGTTGTTTTACCATCTACAGTTGTATCAGCAAACATGTCTTTTGCTACATACTTCTCAACCCAGTTGCCTTTGCTGTCTTGCTCAACACCATCACGTACACTTGTTTGATACGCTGTTGTTGTAGCAGGAGGACTTGGCAATACTGGATCAATGTTCATAGCGTCACAGACATTACTGTTCCACACTTTTGGAAGAGACATATTTTTAAAGACTGCTCTCCATTCGCCTTGTGTTTTAACTTCACCTGTTTTTCTTTCACGATATTCTGACATTAGTTGATTCTCCTTTCGTCAGTTGATTACGCAGCTATTGCATANAAAATATGAATTGCACCGTTAACATTATTTCCTGGGCCATTAACAATAAATCCTGCTGAATATGGTTCTACGTTATCTCCACCACCGTTTTCAGCATCTGTATCATTAAGAATTAAATATGGATCAGTGCCAGTATTGATCCCACGTTCTGAATCCCAAAGATACCAATGACCTGCATTAGTTGTATCTTTAATTAATACAAATCTAGAACCGTTGGTAAAACCACAGTCTATTTGTTTACCTGTGTTTCCGTCCCCCGTGTAATAACCAACTTTAGATACACCTGCCAAAGACGTAAATAAATAACCAATATAAGCATAACTAGAACTATTTGTCCTAGCATGTGAACCAACACTAAAAACTGAAGAAGTAGGTGAGGTACTATTCCACATTGCTGCATTTGTAGTTTGAGCAGTTGTTGTTGAATTAAGTTCAAAATATTTATTTTGACCTGTAGCTGAGTGATAAACAGTGAAATCTTCAGATGTATTTCTAGCACGAACCCATATCATTTCGGGAGCAACGCCAAGACTATGATTTATAGTTCTTCCACTTCCACTCCCAAGCCAATTGACTACATCACANAACTGAGGCGCTCTTTGCCACATCCAAGCAAAATGATTTGGGTCTGCACTATCATTTCTATAACCTGTATTATAAGCCCAAACATATTGAGAATGAGTGGTTTCAGCATTAGTGTCATTAGTATTAAGATATGCATTACCAGTTAGTCTGGATGAAATTCTGGTATCGTGAGTTGTATCTCTATTCGGTCTGTTTATTGCAAAATCAACTTTAAATGTTGATGGAAACTGCGGAACAGTAATGCTTCCAGTCCCAGCATCATCAACATCAAAAACATCAGCCGCACTTTCTGGTGGAGCAATTTTTCCTCTGCGTATTGCTACCCATATGTAACGATAGTTACCTGTTCTATTACATTCTACCTTAGAGTCATTAGGTAAAGAAAATCCTGTTGGGGTTGCCATCCATTGAATATCATTTGATGCGTTACCTGATAAATCTCCTCTAAATCCTTCTGAAACGTCACTATTTGCCCACAATATTTTTTCATGAGCAAATGCGTTGTCATTATATGGAGCNACACCAAGCCCTCTTATTTCGTCTTGGATAGCCCAACTGTGATAAGCTTGATTTCCTTCGGTGTCTGCTGATACACGTTTTACAAGCAACCACTGCGGCTCAAATCCTACATTAACTTCAAACCTAGTTCCTGTTGATTGATAACTTCCACATTTTATTATGTCCTGATCTCCGTCTGGACCAAAAATTCCNTCACCATCATTGTGAGCAAATAAATATGCTATGTAAGTTTCACCATTTGTATTATTATCGCTGTCTGTACCAACTGAAAAAACAGTAGATGTGGGGGCGGTGCCATTCCACATATTAGTGTCTTGAACAAATTGTATATTACTATTTAATCTAGTATAATAATTCTCAGCGCTAGCATCAGAAAATTTATGATAGACAGTCCAATTTTGAGTACCACTAGTTCTTTTTACTAGAATCATTCCAGGCGCACTACCTAAATTATGAGCTATAGTTCTTGCTGATCCATTTCCTGTATATTGAACTATATCAAAAAATTTTTCAGTTTTTAAAAAATTCCAAGCTACATACCTGTCATTGTTAGTATTTATGTTTACATCAGCCCCAATAGTAAAACCATTATTATTAAATGCAGTTAAAGTATCGGAAACAGTATATTCGGCAGAATTATTATTACTTCTAATTCTTTTAGTAGCACCCCTCACTGTATCAAAAAGAGCGTGATCAGCATTTGATGAATTGTTACGTTTTTTTATCCAACACAAACCACCTGTGCCAGAATAATCAATGCCATTAGTAATTGTTTGAACATCGCCAGACCCTTTATATACAGTTGTTTTAAAAACACTATCTATATCTAATGGATCACTACCTGCACCAGAGGCTGCATTTAAAACTAATTTAGAAGCTGTCATGTTATTATCCTAATGCTTGGCCTAATGTAAACCCATAGTATGTAGTTCCACCATCGACAGTAATAAAAGCAAACACATCCACACCTGCATTAGTTGCTGTTAAAGTAGGTGCGGTTGCAGAAGCCCAATCAACGCTGCCCGGCCATGTAATGGTTCTTGCAGAACTATCTTGTGTTACTTTTAAAATAAATGCTGAGGCTCTACCTGATGCAGCAGGGTTACTAAATGTATAAGTTACGTTTTCGCTTAGTGTATGTGTAAACACGTTACCATCACGTAAGTTAATGGTAGCTGCATTTGAGCTTGATGTAATTGCAGTGCTTTCTTCAGTTGTGCCGTTATCAAAACCAACTACACCATTTGAATCCGACGTAACGACCGCGCTTGCATTTGTAAGACCTAGCGCGTTTGGCAATGCTACTTCATATGTTGCGCTTGCGCTGTGCGGTGGGCTTGCCAAGGTAACGCCGTGCGAATTGTTTTCACAGTTTAAAACAATTTTACCTGAGTTTGTATTACCTTTTACTACAACTTTACCAGTTCCATTTGGAGCGAGTTCTAAATTTGCATTAGAAGTTGTGACAATATCTTGACCATTTACATCTAGATTGCCACCTAGTTGTGGTGAAGTATCACTTACTACATCTGCTATTTTAGCATCTAACTGGGTTTGTATTGCTGATGTTACACCATCAACATAATTTAGCTCAGTAGCGGTAGCAGTTATACTTAAATCGCTTAATGTTGATACAGAACCAATACCACCTCTCGGCATAGTAACGTTTGCATTTCCCGATCCATCTTCTGGCGTGATTGTAATCGAGCCGCTTGCGCTATTTAACTTAATAGACATTGTTGTTTTCCTTTCTTACAATATTTCACCGCTTGCGTAATGACGCACTTCAAGACGGCTCGTGTTAGGGATTGTTAATGTTACCCCATTATTTACTACTAGATTTTTTCCAGTAATTACTTCTGAATTTGCAGCTAATGTTTGATTAGCAGCTATAGTGCTACTATGATACCATCCTAGATTGCTCTGTGCAGTCTCTTTGCTAGATACATCTGACAAATTATTTGCAGTTAGAAGTGCTCCTGCACCTGCTAAAACACCTGCTTCCCAAGCAGAACCATTGTATACTTTAAGTTGATTAGAAGTTGTATTGTAAAATAAATCACCGTCATCAAGAGAAGATGTAGGATCAGAAGAACCAACTCTATAAGTATTTGCAAAACTATTTACTGAACTTATATTTGATGCAACTGTATTAACATTAGATATTGAGCCTCCAACATTATTTACATTTGTAATAGAACTAGCAACAGTCCCAATATTATTAGAACCAGATATATCTGTAGCTACTGTATTAATATTTGTAGTTGCTGCAGAAGCAGCAATAGTTTGTATATTACTTTCAATACTTGCAACAGCAGTTACATCAGAAGCTATACCTGCAACCGTTGTAACATTTGATGATATACCACCAACAGCGTTTACATTAGATATGTTAGTAGCAACTGTTCCAATATCGGTTGCATCGGCTGCAACAGCGTTAATATTAGAATTATTAGATGCTACTGTATTTACATTAGTAATATTATTACCAACAGCATTTACATTAGCTATGCTCTGAGCAACAGTATCAATCTCAGAAGTTGACTCATTAAGATCATTAGCTACTGTTTCTATCTCAGATACTGTTTCAGCAAGATCGGCAGCAACAGCAACTACACTAGATATATTCGTAGCTACTGAATTAACACTAGCAATATTTGTAGCTACTGTATTTACATTTGAAATGGACCCTGCAACCGTAGTTATGTTTGCACTTACTGGTCCTAACGCTTGTATATGCGTTGTATCTCCTGCAACTGTCGTAACATTAGATGCTATACCTGCTACTGTAGTTACGTTACTAGCAACCCCTGCTACTGTTGTTACATTACCAGATATTCCTGCAACCGTAGAAATATTAGCATTATTACTTGCAGCAATCGTAATTGCATTAGTTGCTGTAGTACCGTCTTGTATATCAGCAAGTAATGCTATGTCAGCAGACGCAGCAGAAACAGTTTGTACGTCGGTAATACTTGGCCCTGCCTCTACTGCGCCACTTGATGCATTGAAAGCAAGCGTCTTTCCTTTACGAGTGTCAACTTCTGGGAGGACAAGTGACACCGCAGCATCAAAATCTGTAAGCTGCAACGCACGATTAGCCTGATCCTCAAGGTCAGCAGCAATAGCAACTATTCTATCTAGCTCTGTATTTAAAGCTACAATATTAAATGCACCAGAAACAGGAAAGTCAGTAGTTCTTTCTAAGGCAATATCACGGGTAATAACAACAGTAGACCCACCAGTGCCACCTGTGACAGACATAGAAACAGTACCAGTAGAACCATCACCACCCGAAACAGTGTAGTGAGAAGTAATTGTTTTGAGCGTCCCATCTAGATATACATTCAAATCTGCATTGTTAAAAAATTCAAACGGTACTGCAAAACTTGTTTGTGATGCCCCTTGTGCTACGTTGTAAGAAATACGTGGTGAATTGTCTGCAATGTTAATTGTCATAGTAAACCCTCATTTGGTCACAAATTAGCGTTGTTTATATTTTCTATCAACGCACAAAAAAAGACGCACAAATTAGAAAGATCTAGACAAACCAAGAGTCATTGAGTTCATGTCACCTTTCCAAAGCCACACTCTCATAAACGGTAAACTTCTAGCAAATGTTTTCATACCTTCACCTGCATCACCATTTAAAAAATCTCTTAAAGGATTAATTGTAAGATCAGCTGCAATGCTTGGACCTGCACCCATAACACCAGTAAAAGCATCTATATAATCTTCATCTTGAGGGAACTTAGGTTCAAGAATACCCTCCATATAGTTACCTCTGCCAAGAGCCATACTTGTATTCATAGAAGTATACAAAAGATCTGAGTAAAGAGCTAATAAACCACTTTGGTCAAATGCCCTAGCAAATCTATCTGAGTATGCCATTTCTTCCCACTGCCTAGCACCACCTGCGCTTAAGTTACTTTTAATAGCAACAGCCATATAACCCAACCCCATAGCTGCTAGAACTCCTGCCATTCTATTTTTAATCTGACCCTGAGAATAAGCACCAGTTACTTTATTCATTGCTGCTAGTGAATAACTAAAAAATTGAAATGGTAAACCAAGAATACCAGACTCTACTCTTGAGTATCCAGTAATAATATTATCTTCTTCATACCCAAATCTTTTTGCTATCCTATGCGGAATATACACAACACCATCTGTAAGTATTGGTTTATCAGCAGGAGTACCCATCATAACAGTATTTAGTATTCCGCTTTGAAGAGCAGTTCTAAATGTTTCAGTTGTGTCTGGTCTTACTCTAGGTTGAGATTGTATTTCTTTTATTGCTAAATCATTAATTGCATTTTCGTATGCTGCTTGATCCGTTACTTTTTGTTTAACCTTACCTTTTACTTTTGTAGTTCTTGTTTTAGGCAAAGACTTAACAAATTTTTTATATTTTCTTTCAAACTTTTTTATTCTTGACTGCATTACAGCCTTAAAAGTATCGCTATCATCATCTTGAACATTATATATAGATTCATATTCTTCTTGTAATTTTTTTGCTTCTGCTTGTTTTGCTTTAGGCATACTTTCTATAATTGAATTATCTTCAAAACTTTTTTCTATATCAAACTTTTTGACTCTAATTCGTTTAGAAACAATACCTTCAACCTCTACATCTTTTAGAGTACCTAATTTTTTAGCACTGTAGAGATTATGCATTATCTCATGCATCTTAACAAACTGAACTAAATCATCAGGCGTTCTAATTAAACCTTTAGGTAAAGCCTTTACACCTTCTATCTTTTTAGAATCCTGCGCCCATACTCTAGATTCAAAATACTCAGTACGAATATACTCTTCATCTATAAATATTTTTTTAGTTTTACTGTCATAATAAGCAGGTACATAATCACCAGTTTTTTTGCTATATCTACCTGTAGGGCCAGTAACTATTTTTGCTGTATGATCTGGAAATCTAAGAGTACCATCCCACGCTGAAGTATTAGGAAGATACAAACCTCTAGCCGTTTGTTGTACTGGTGCTGATGCTATCTCTTCAGCTATTTCTTCAGTAATATTATATCTAGCTAAGTATTGTATATCTTGAGCACTAATAGGATCATTAGGATCTTTAGCTGCCCAACGCTTAGAAAGCTGAACTAGTTTATGCCCTCGAATAATTCCATCTAATTCTTTTGCTACCTGAGTAACTGGACCTAAAAGGTTAGCAACATTGTAAACACTTCGCATTGTATCCCAAGCTGAAGATTGCAAAGGATTGTTTGTCATGTTGTCTGTAAATCTTATATGAGCAGAACCTTGAATAATCTCAATAGCCTCTGCTATTGCATCTAATTCTTCTCTATTAAAATTACGAACATTTTTATCAAAGACAGACACAAGTCCCTTAACAATATCGCCAAACTCATGCTCCATAACAATACGAGAAAAATCAGGTATAGCAGAAAATCCTGCTGCACCCAAATAATTCATGTATGCTAAGTCTTTCATTATTTGGGCTGATTTAAAATCAAACCTGTCAAAATTTTTAACAGGTGATCCAACAATTCTGTCGTACATATGCTTAAAGTTTAGTTTAAATCTATCAATGTCTTTTTGACTGTTACCCTTTAACAGCATTTGCTCTTCAATATCTTCAACAACTTCTTTAATATTTCTATTACCAAATGCTTTGTTAAATTGATAAACCCCACCAGTTCTGTGACTGTATGACTTCATAATTGCTATTGGGTCTTGAACAATAAAATCAAAAACTAAACGATTAGGTATGTCTAGTTGTCTGTGTCTGAGATGTTTAGATTTACCAAGTCCATAAGCTATTTGTTCTGGATCAACTATATCTTTAATGCCAAGTATATTATCAACAGTTTCTTTTGCTCTTTTGCCTAAAGCATCATCATCAGTTGGCATTTGTTTGGTAACAAACTTACCATTTTGTTTTACAAAAATAGTATTATTATCTCTATACCAATTAACTAATATCTTTTCTAAAGACCCTCTGTCTTTTTTAATTTTATTTATATCCCAATATCTAGGCATAAACACATCTTCATTGGCAGGAAGTTTTCCTTTGGGAATATTCTCAAGAGATAATCTATTTTCGTCTATAGCAGCAGTAAGTTCTGTAATTCTTCTTTCGTAAAGTCTTGTAACAACAGCAGGGCTTTTTTTATTTTTCTTTGCCCATCCAACTAATTTACCTGCTCGTTCTTTTTCTGTCCAAGAAGCTAATTTTTCTTGATACCTTTTTAATCTTATTTCTTGAACTCTAATTTTATTTGAGATGTTAAATGTATTCCCAAGTAAACCTATTTCCTCAAGCCTATCTTGCCACCTTTTGTAAAATACATTCATAGCATCAACAGCTAACTGTTCTTCTGGTGTAAGATCTTTTATACCATTAACTCTTTTACTATTAACCTCTGTTAGCCATTCTCTATAACTTCTACCGCTAGGTGGTTTCTTAAATATTTTGTTTTTAAAATTTGCACTTCTTTCAATAATATCATTTGTATTAATACCAAGAGGTCTACTAGGTTCTTTAATACCTAAACTATTAGCCCAATGATTAATAAGATTATTATTTACTTGTACCCATTCTCCTTCCATAATCTTAGCTTTTTGATATATAGAAGGACCAATAGATATGCCCAGTTTATTCATATTAAGAAGTAAACCACTATCGCCACCAAGCATTAGCATTGCTTTCTTAGCACTGTTATCCATTTTAGATTGCAGTACAGTTTTTATTGGCGTTGGTACAAACTTAAAGAATGGGCTGTTGATAAATAAATTAGGTGCAATATCATAAGGATCTTTTACTCCTGCAATCCTAGCATCTTCTACACCTCTTAAAGCACGTTCACGATTAACAATATCAATAGAGTCTTGTGCTTCTGACTTAATTCTTAATAAACCAGTTTGTTCTTTAATTAATTCTTCAACCTTTTCCGCAGAAAAAGAATCATCTTTAAAAGATTGGTCTATCTCTTCTATTCTTTTATTTACACCAAAGATCGTACCTTCGTTTGCTTTTATTTCAGCTTCTAAGTCTTTTGTNCCTTTACCTGCAAAAGCTCTTTCGTCTCTTGCTCTAGCATTAATTAAATCTTCTGGTGTTAANTTACCAACNTGTTCAGAAACTCCTGCTGCTTCAAGAAACTCTTTATGAGTTTGTTCCATCTTTCTATAAGCTGTTGCTCTTCTAGTTAATGGAATACTAATTGCACTATTTAACAATGCACCAAATACAGTTGTTGCTCCAATGTTTAATGCTGCTTCTCCTGCTGTACCAGTAGGATCATAAGGAGCTCTTAATAACTCTAGCCCTGCTTGTGTTGTACCTGCTGCAACAGCACCTCTAACAGCTGATCTTCCAACTCCAATAGCAGGACCACCAAAAGGTAAGGCTACAANATTAACAGGATCAATAAACCCTGCTCCCATGTTCATCCAGAACCCTGCTCTCCCCATAGTTTCCCTATTATCTTCAAGTTCAAATAATTGAGATTTAAGAACGCTCATATGTTCTGCATTTTTAGCATGTACTAATGTATCAAAGTATTCTTCATAGCCTTCTATGTCTGGTCTAGGATCATAACTAAAATCCATTTCAACATCGCCAAACCTTGCTTGGTTTCTGGCTTGGTTAATAATAGGTTGATATGTGTATCCTAACTGAGCACCAACAAGTTCAAAAAACTTAGGCTTTCTTTCTTCTGCTTTAAAATTATCTAAAGCACCTAATTGAGTTTCAGAAAATAAAACATTAATTGCCATTACTGACCTGCTCCTGCATATGGAGAGTCCTCATATCCTTCTGGAAGAACATAGCCTTCATCTACATCAGTAGATAATCCTTCTTGGATTTTATCACCTGCTATCTTGCTTTCTCTTATAGCATTGATTTCTTGCAATGTGTAAGTATTCATAAATTTTTCTCTATTGATACTTTTTGCAAAATCTACAACATCACTTTCTCCTGTAGAAAATCCAACAGGATAACCTGATTTACCAACAACAGGAATGTAATTACCATTGTGATTCATAACGACCATAAACCTAACTCCACCACCTTGATCTACACCTATTGGCATAAGATAAGCTCTATTAGATACTGGATTATCGTCAGTAGAAATCATTAATGATTGACCGTTAGGAAGAATATCCATTAACTCTTTATTTACTTTTTCAACAAAAAACTCTTTTACACTAGCGTCTGTAAAAATATGATTAAAAGAATATCTGGACTTTTGACCGCTTTCAGAGGCTGCATCTATTACATAACCCTCTGTATTTGAAAACATTCTGTTATAATAAATATCTAAATTTTCACTTATACTGTCAGCACTCATACCAAGAGAACCCATATACAAAGCATAAGAGCCTAGCATTTTTATTGCTTGAGAATTGTTCTTAGCATCAGGAACTTCTAAGGCTACAAAATCATTTACAGTTAACTCAGGCTTATCATGCTTATCGCCAAACTTTCTTTTCATACTAAGTTTAACTTCTTCTAAATCTGTATTAGCTAATCTGTTTGCAATTTCATTAACTGATTCATTAGTCATTAATCTTGCAGTAATTATGGCTTCTAATTTTCCTGATGTTTCTTTTCCAAGTAAATGAGATATTATATTTACACTAGGTAAACCGCCTTTAGGCTGAGAAGAAAACTGTTTATATAATGTTATTAAGTTTAGTGCTTGATCTGGATTTTGTGTTGGCACTCCATTAGCAAGACTTTTAAATAAAGTGTTTAAGGTTGTTGGAAGAACTCCTGCATGAATTGATTGCATAAGAGCAAGAGCAGCAGGGTTTTGAGGTGTACCATCTGGCCTAGTTGCAAATGTTTGGTCACTTAAAAAAAACTCTGTTGCAGTCATACCACCAGAAAAATTAACAATAAGTTCTTCGGCAGCTTCTTTATTTGATGCAGTATTAGCTAATGTTTGACCACTAAGTATTGCGTTTTGCGCTTCTCTTTTTGCAAAGCCAACATTAGCTTTAGATTCACTTGAGTTTAGTCTAGTAGCTTTTGTAGAAAGCAATGATGAAATCTGACCATCATTTAAATATTCTTTAGATTCATCAACAGCAGCTTTAAGTTCTGGTGTAAGAGAATCCTTTTCTATTCCCATACTTGCATATGTTGCTGCATCAACAATTTTATCTGAAGTAATACTTGAGTCTCTTTGTATTGCATTATTTAAAATAACATTAGCTCTAGCTACATTTAACTCTGTTGTTCTTGCATTCTTTTGAGGTTGGCTTAAAGATGATGCATTTATATATTTTATAGCCTCATCATAGTTAGCTACTGGATTTAGAATAAAATTTTCAATAGTTTCGTTAATTTTAACTTCTTCTTCAATCTTAGCTTTTTCACTATTTCTTATATCAACTTGTCCTAAACCTGTAATAAACTCATCCATTTGAGGATCGTTAAGGCCACCTGTTTGTCCTTTAAGATGTTTAATTACTTCCATAGCTACACGAGCATCGCCTTTTATAAGACTTCCAAAGTTACGCCCTGTGTTACCTGTATCGTAGGATTCTTGTAATGCTTTTACTATATCTGGTGGTGATAAATCTGTATTGTCTTGTAGCCACTCATATGCAGGAATTAATAAACCAAAAGACATTCTCATTCTAACATCTAGCTTTTCTTGATCTGTAGAAGGAATACCTTGACGTAGAACAGGGTCTTTTAATTCTCTATCATTTAATAAAGTTTCAGTTGCATCATACCTATTCTTAAGTTCATTAATCTTAGAATCTTCAGTAGGAAAATCAGAGGAGTCTAATACNTCTGGGCCAACTCCTCTAGAATTATTTATAGCTGTGTCATATTTTGTTGTGCCAAGAAGAGCCTCAGTTGCACGCCTATCTTCAGCAAGTTTAGTAGATTGATACTGACCCTCAACAAAAGTTGATAATGATTTAATAGCATCATAATCTACAGTTGTTATAGTTTCGCCATTTACTTCAATGTCTTTTGTTAAGAACTCAGCCGCACCTGATAAAACTTGTATTTCTGTATCATGAAGTTCTTCATTTAAACTGTCATAGTTTCCACTAACTAAAGAATTTAAAACATTAGAAATTTGATCTGAGTTTAAACCTACTAATTTATCACGTAGATAACCTCTTGCATAAGAAAGCGCAGCAGCTTTTTTGTAAGCCCTAGCTTCTTCTCTTGTAAAATGACTTGATGCAAAAGCATTTTCTGAAGTTGATATTATATCTTTTCTAATAATATCTGCTCTATCAAGATCTCCATTAGATACTAATGTTTCTAATGCATCTAACTGATCCTCAAGACCAGTAACAATTACAGAAGTTGTTTTTGTTCTTTCTCTTGCTGCTGCCTTGTCCATAAGGTTAAGGCTTGTTGTAGTTGTAAGAGCTACACCTGACTGCATAATATAATTACTATAGCCAGTAGCCTCAGAACCAGTTGCCATGCTGTCAATATACTGGTGCATTTGATCTTTAAATAACTCTACACCGCCATCTTTATCTTGATATTTTATAGCAAGTTCTTTGGCTTTTATTTTTAACTGATTATCAATCTCAAATTGAAATCGTTTAGCTATTGTTTCTTGATATGCTTCTTTACCTACACGACCTAAGAAACTATTATCTTCTACCCAACTAAGTGCTTCTGGTTTATTTGTAATAGGATCAAGAGTCGTAATTTTTGATATGTTTTCTTCTTGAGCAAGTTGCTTACCACTAATAGCCGCTTGCCTACCCATTTCGCCAATAGCTAATTCTGTTAACTTATTTGTAGCAGCAGCTATTCTTTGATATTGATTACTACTTTGCTGTCGAACAACGCCTACAGGACCAATACTACCTACTTGTCTTTTTGCTGCAATAACACCCATTTAGCTAGTTCCTTTAAAAAACTTTGGATCTAAGTTTTTAGCAATATCCATAATGCCTGTAATAAGATTTGCAGTTGCCTCTGCCTTTAGTCCTGCCGATGCGCCCTGCCCATATTTGTAAGCAACAGCAGCAGCCGTAGCTAGTTTAGCTGATTGAAGTTCAGCAGATCTTTCTATTGTTTCTAAATCNTCAGATGCAATCCTTCTATTTTCTTTAAGAAGCGCACCAACAGATCTATCTTCTCTACCTAACGCACTAAAGAAAGCAATGTTCTGAGATTCAGCAATCTGCATATCTCTAATACGTCTATTAGATTCATCTATTGCTTGAGCCTTAGTAAGAAACAAATCATTAACATGTTGCCTTGCTTCAAACTTACCTATTTCTGCTCTACGCTTTGCTTCTTCTTTTTGCGCATCATAAGACTTCTTTGTGCCAAACAAACTTAAAAGAGCTAAACCGCCTGAAATTGGATCTATAGCCATTAGAAAGATACCTCTGCAACTAAACCATTAACTTGAATAAACATAGGTGCAGTTTGTGTAACCGTAACCTGTGGATCTTTATTGTATCCAAGTAAATAAAACTCTCGTTTACCTGTGACTGCCTGTCTTGGCAAACTAAAGTCATTGTTTACTTTTCTTATAATTAGTTTNTTATTATTTACTGATACNGATAATGTTTCAGACATATCAAGTATAACNCTACTNAAACTTCTAGGCTGTCCTGTTTCTGGCCCAATAGCAGTATTCACATCTATAGGATTAGTCTTTAACTCTACGTCAAAACCAAAACCTACCTGACAGCTTGAGAGAGAGGCGTCTACAGACGAAACATCAATCTGACCATTAGCTACTGTAAACTCACCTAAGTAGTCTGTAGCACTTATTACATCTACCTTTGCGCCATTTTCAAAAAAGTTTGACACAGTAAAGACACCGTTGCTTCCTGAGTATGTATTACCAAGATCTAAACTTACATTCTGATTTAGTTCAGTGAATACAAAACTATTTGTACCAGATCCAAGATCGGTCTTAATGACAGCAAAAACCCTGTTACCAATAGCAGTAACAGAATGAAAAGAACCGTTTGTTTCAAACCTTGTCCACCCTGCAACACCCTCAACTCTGTTAAGATTATAAACAGCTATCTCACCAGTAAAATTTTGAGCAAAAACAAATGACTCAGCTGTATTTACCGCGCCACTAATTACACACATCTGAACAGGATCGCTTATCAAATGAGAAGAAAGCAATGAAATAGGATCAGCCTTATAAGCTTGCTCACTATCATCAAACACAAACTGACGTATCATCTTCCCACCAATTTGACCAAAGATAGTAGCACCATAAAAGGGTTGTGGTCTTACAAACGTAGAACCAAAAGANGTTTGCCTTTTAACNCTAGCATTAGANGGNGTAATNGGTTGATTCTCAAATGTAGGAATAAANAACTCTGATCCTGCGGTAAAGATATGTATATCCCTATTAGAAACAAAGTGACGTATAGTAGCTACCTCACCAATACTCATAACNAGTTCTAGAGCATCATCATCTTGAGCAGTACCAATATCAAAATTATAAAACAATCCTGACTTACTAGCCCAAACAGTATCAGGTTGAGAAAGTGTACCACCAAACCATAGCCTGTTCTCATGAAAACCAACAGCAGCAGGATAGCCTCTTAACTGAGAATATGATTGTTCCATCCATTCAGTAGTAGGTGCATGAGTAACAATCTGTATAAATCCACCACCATCCTCAGATGTATTAGCTGAACCGCCACCTGTAACAATATATCTATTCTCATCAATCACACTTGTTATTGACCGAGTGCCATTTACATTACCTGCACTTACACCACCAACAGATGTTGCATTTCGTATAGTAATTGAATCGCCATTAGACATGCCATGATTAATGTGAGTTATTTCTAAGTTAGTAGAACCATCAGTAGTCCTAACAGCATTAGGGTCTAACTCTACAAAAAGTTCATCAACTACTCTTCCAGTAGCTTGTGTAGCAGACTGAACAGAAGTTATATATATTTCTGAGCCATGATATAATAATGTTATACCAACGTGCTTAGAGTTAAGATAGTTACCATTAGTTTGACTTCCTGTTGTATCAAAGTATGCAGCACTGGTTGTTACAGTAATAGAATTGCCTGTACTTGCAGATGGATCAAGAGTTACGCCTGTTGCATGAAAGTGGTAATAAGGCTGAAATATCTTAGCACCACCTGCTTGCAAAACAAAATTAAACTGCTCTACTTGAAAACTATTTAATCCAGTTCGGACTATCTGTTGACACATAAAAGTATTATGACAAACGAAAAGAATATCACCGCCTTGTGCATATGTCATTTCATGAAGATAAGCATGATCCCACTGTAAAGCATTACCATCAACATCTTGGGTCAAAGTTGTTGCTAAACTTAGTGCGCCAGTTGTTGGGTTTATAAAAAATATTTCACATTTTTGATTTGAGAATGCTATTACATATTGCTCATCATCTGAGAATATAAATGGTATAAGTCTTACTTGCTGACGTATAGCAGTATTTTCTGTAATATTTGTAAAGTCATGTAGCGCTTGAAAGCCACCACGTTTAGCTACACCACCTTCTGTTCTTATAAAAAAGTTTTTAATACTTTGCGCTGAAGAGTTATAAATAGCGGAATCCGTCCTCGAAACCAAAGACGGACTTATCTCACCATACTGAAAGTTTGTGATTGGTATTCGTGCTTTTTGCATTAAGTGCGCCTATTTGTAATAAACCTCGATGTTGTAACTTTTCTTGTTGTCTGTTGTTGTGAGTCAGTTGATCTAGCTTTTGCTATTAAAAAATCATACTGAGTTGACATTAATGATGATAATGCAGTGTCTCTTATTAATGCAGTAGCAAAAACAGTTGCCATTGCATATTCAACACAAAGAGAAAAGTAAGAGGGCCAATCAACTTCACTAGCCCTATATGTAAAATCTACAACAAGTTCATCGTTAGAACTTGCATCGCAAAAAACTTTATTTCCGTATATATTATATTCTATCTGAAGATCCCTTACAGTTACAGCATGAACAAAAAGATAATCTGGTAACTGATATGCAGCATCAAATCTACCAGTTGGAACATCTGTTAACCTATTTAATACCGCTTGGTTTGTAGCAAATCTCCAACGTGTAGATGTAAGATTAGTTCTTGCAATATCCTCATACATGTTTCCTGCAATCAAAGCTTCAGTTGTATCATCTTCAAAAGAAGTAATTGGCTCTGCGCCAACCAAGATCAAAGCACGACTACAAATATCAATCGCACTATTAGCAGGTGTACTTAATGCCATTATAAACCCCTATAAAAGAGGGGGGCTAATGCCCCCACTCTATTAGTCACTATCGCTTACGGTAANAGCCGTACCATCAGCAATATCTACTACCGAACCAGTGTTTGATAGTACAAGTGATATGCTGAGAGCAGGAGCATCACTATCTAGTACAAAAATAGCNTCGCCAACATTNAACATGCTTGCAGCGTCATTAAAGTAACCAGAAGCGCGAACCGCTGTCATGGCATCAGTTGAGTCATAAAACCAAAGGTTATGACCACCACCACCTGCCATACGAGTTAGACCAGATGCAGAATAAGCCATTTAAGATCCCCCTCTTAGTTATTGTCTAGGACTTCGTAGATACCGTTATCATCGATAGCTACCGCGCCCATTGACATCATTGATGTTGCTAAGTGAGATACTTTCTCAGCAACATAGTTTACTTCAGTTTGAACATCAGAGTTCACACCAAGACCTATAGCACTTGTATGGTAAGCAAAGTTCTTACCACCTGCTACAGCAGACGTTGAAAAGATCTTGAAGCCCAAGAACTCTTTCATTGTCATGCCACCTGCAAACGGTAGGTTTTGCGGTCCAACAAAGTCTGATGATGCAAATTCATTAATAGAAAACAAATCAGCATAACCTGCAGGAGACATCGCAAGATAGCGTTGTCCATCTTCTGGAACATCTGCCGTACCCATTGTTTCAAATAATGATAGAAGATCTGCTTTAGCAAGAGCAGAGTTAGTATCATGTATTTGAGTAGAGTTAGCACCTGCATCCATAGCAGCAATGATAAGCTCGTCTGTTTTTCTACCAAGAGCAGCAGCCGCAGATTGTGTTACAGCTTGTCGTTCATTGATATTTGTTTTCAACTCGTCAAGCTTGTCGATAAATTCAGCAGCGTAGAAGTCGCTCATTGATACTTCGACATTGGTGTGTACGAGTTCCATAGGAGTTACACTACCAGTTCTTGATTTTGTTGACGCTGATCCAGTGCCTATTTTCTGGAATCGTGCAGTTGAACCTGACACATTTGTAGAGCGGACAGTGTTCCGTAGCTTGGAACCCATACGCTGATACGCCATGTGAACTTCAGTTTCAAACTGCTTTATAAAGGCTTGGTCTATTGTATTAGCCATTTTTACAGTCCTTAATTGAGTTTCCGATTGCTACGAGTGTCCACTCTTACATATCAATTCGGGTATCCAATTAGGGCCGATCAATGCGATATGGGTCGTAATAACCCATTCAAACAATAATTTTATTTAAAATGCAACGCACAAATTAAATTTATTGATTATGTAGCTTTTGAAAACCTTCATCAACCTGCTTAATAAAATCTGGATTTCTACGTGCAGGATGCCAATATCTTTCATCAGCCATCATTTCTCTTAGACCTTCTTCGGTAATTCTACCTATTGGTGCAGCATCAGATCCAATTGCAGGAGATTGTAGTTTAGCCATAACAAATTCCAAAGCCTTAACACCTTCTGCGGTAGAAGCTAAATCTTCTATAGATTCCATATACTCTTCTGGGAAAAACTGCCTAGCAAATAAATCAACAGCTTCTAGCCTTGCATTTGCATTATCACCAAGTTTTTTTATTTCTTCTTCTGGGTTTGGCAAATAAGCATCTTGTGCTTGCAATACTTTTTCAAACCCTTCAGCAAACTCTTCTTGGCTAAATCCATAAGTAAAAGCATGATCTGCCCACCATTTTAGTATTTCATCATTTGTATCAATACTATCTATATCAACAGAATCGGGTAACTGATAATCATTTGGAGAGTCGGGCCTATCTTTAAAACTTTCAGTTTCTATTTCTTCAATTATTTTATTTCTAATATCTTCGTCTTTAGTTCCTAATTTAGACTCAAGTTCTTTATAAGCTTTTGCTAAGTCCTCACCTGTTTTATATTTTTCTGGCAACCACTCAGGGCGTTCTTCCGTTTTAGTTTCTAAATCTTCTGCAACTACAAAGTCTCTTTCTTCTTGAGGAGCTAATTCTGTTGTTGCTTCTGCTTCTTGAACTTCTTCACTCATTGTTTTTAACCTTATGTGATCTTTGAATATGACGCTCTATTAAGCCAACAAGATACCGTTGACCTTCTAAATGACGCAGTTCATCAGTAGAAATATTAGGGCCACTTACCATTTCAATGGTTATACTACGCAAGTATTTAAGAATCTCTTGACCAGTAGGCTGAGAAAATAAAACGCCAAAGTTAAGGCTTATCTTATCTTCTTCTGTTTTCTTTCTTGCTATTCCGTCTAAACCAATGTGACTATTCTGCGGCAATAGGTGGTCCTGCTTGTTGTTCCTGTTGTTGCATTTGCATTTGCTGCATCATTGCAACTATCTGTCTACGCTCTTCTGCGTCACGAATCAAGGTGTCAGGTACACCAAATTTTTTGGCAAGATGAATAGCTGTTTCTTCAGAGTTAATTAATATGTTTGTAGTCTCAGGCCCAAAGTACGCATTAACCAATTCAAGAAATCTAGAAACGGAAGTTATATCCTGATTAGATTGAGCTTGTGCTAATGGAGAAACTGAACGTATCTTTACCTCTCGACCATTAACAGTTGGCATTTCTATACGCCCTTGTTTCTTGAGGATATAGATTACTCTTTGTAATACTGGCTGCACTAACTCAGCTTGCAGCCTACCAAACGCTGATCCTATCCTGCGTGATAAATCTGCCATACGTTCAGCAACTTCTGTAGCAGACGCAGGAGTTCTATCTGGATTTCCTAGCATATCATTGTATAATGCGCGTTTTATATTCAAGCGCATATCACCTAAAACTATGTCAGCAACATCAAATCTTCCTGCTGATTGTATAGGTTGTAGTCCACCAGACTGCGGAGACTTAGGTATTATAGTACCAGGGACTAGATTAATAGTATCAGGGTTTATAATTCCATCATCATCCATTTGATAAATACCAGAGATTGCCATTTGTGCATTCTCTAATATTAACTGAATAGTCAGGTTTGTAGTCTTTATAGCTGATAAAGCATTTATTAATGGGCCTCTGCCGTATACTTCTCCTGCACACTTAGACCATCTAAAACAAACATATGGATTAGAACCAACGCCAGAAAACTTTCTTTCAACAATAGCCTCTTTTGTAGACATATCTATTACATAATATAGATATGCTTCTTCATTACGCTTTGTATAATCTTTGCATATAATCTCAAGAGTTGTACATTTGCCTTCTGGATCTCTGTCAATTCTATTCTGTATTTTCATATCAAACTTTGCATCTTCATAAAGTATAGGAAGATCAGAGTTTCTAATATTCTTACGCTCTCGAAAGACATGATCTATCTTATCATCAGGTCCAGTATCAAGAACAACATGAGGCAATGGTATTGCTGAAAACATTATAGGATTAACAGCATCACCTTCATCTACACAAAGAACACCAGTACCTACTGCTAGATCCATAAATGCTTCATGTACTTCCTGAGAGAAGTTAGAGTTTTGTAGTATCTCAAATACATACTCTGTTACTTCATCAAGATCGTTTTCAATAAAATCTTTCTCAGAGTCTGGTACTTCTGATCCTGCGGTAAAATCAGCCCACCTAGCAAAGTTGGGAACTAATCCTGATTGCAGTCTAGATGCAAACTCTTGAACACCAACCACTGCTGTTTCGTCAAAGATCTTATCATCTCTACGTTGTCCTGCGGTTTCATAGTAAAATGACTCACGTTGAGGCAATGCATACTCATAACATTCTTCAAAAAGATCAACAAAGTTTTGCCTATGAGCTTTTGCTTTCTCGTATCTTTCTAGGTATTTTTTTGAATTTTGTATCATAAGAACCTACTATAGTATCCGATTCCACCAGTAGAACCAGTAATTAAAGATCTTCTACCTGCTCCACCTCTGCGACCAGTTCCTGCCTGTCTAGTCTGCACATTTAATTCTCTTTCAGATCCAGACAAAACTCTACGCCCAGAACCTACTTCTTGAGTTCTTTCTAATCTTTTTCTAAGCAAGGACTGTTTTGTTCTGGCTCGTTTTATTCTTTGTCGCCTTAGTTCTTCTGCTGCTAACTTTTCTTGATCTGATATAGCTTCTTCTGGATCGCGTGTGTAAATACTTTCTGCTGTTACAGATGTGCCACCAATAGTTCCACCTGATGATGTAGTAATATCATCTCCACCAGTTATTATAGTATCATCTTCACCAGTAGAAGTTGTAGAAGTTGTTGTTGTGGTAGTGGTAGTGTCATCACCGCTAGTATCAGTTCTTCTATCTTTTTTACGTTTTTTACTACGAGCTTGCTGATCTGCTAAAGCTTTTTGAGAAGCAGCACTACGTTTTCCTAAATCACGATAATACGCTGTGTTTTTTTCTTTAACTCCAATATCCATCTTCAGATCATCGAGTGCGCTATTCTTTTTTGCACTCGCAATTCTATCAAGACTAACGTAACCGCTTGAGCCTTTAGCTCCTTTTGTTTTAGAAATACCGCTATGACTGCTTTTTTTCTTTTTAAAACAACTACCCATTTAAGTCTCTCCTGTATTCAGAACCTACAGATTCATACCCAAGTTTTTCTATTAGTTTATGTGTTCTTTCCAAAGATATACCTGACGAACTACCATTAACTAAGAACCTAGCACCTTTTTCTATTGCCCACTTCTCAAAGTTTCTTAGCAATAGAACGCCTATTAAACCACCACGATACTCAGGTCTTACATACCATATGTCACTATTAGCAGCAAAAGTTTGGGAAAAGTAAAGCTGATATATACTTCCAAATATAAATCCTACGTTCTCTCCACTTACTTCAGCAACGAATATGCAAGACATATCATCTTCTATTTG
>JGI25128J35275_1000150_pt1 | contig 21641 bp, 9 predicted proteins | sample ETNvirenome_2_60_FD_35275 | JGI IMG/M metagenome (IMG submission 35275)
TATTTTATAACTCCTCTCAAGTAGTAGTAGAAGTATAGAAGATAGAAGCCAATTAGTAGTAGTTCTCTCTGCTGGTAGATGTGTATTGTTTCGTGGTTGAGGGTCTCTGCGTTCATCTCTTCTTTCGAGATAATAAACGGGAAGATTGTGATAGCGTATACATCTATGACAACTGACATGAGCTTAGTAAACCAAGGGGATACGATTAGGATTGGCTTCATTACATGTCCAACTTTAGCTTAAATGATAGATCCTGCGCCTCTTTTTTAAGCACGGGGTTTGATAAGGTTGCTACACCAATAAGTTTTTTATCGTCATCGTAGATAGCAATACGCGATACATACACTTGTCTCTCAAAAGGTGCATCGAATCCGGCGTAGCTTGATGATACTGTGTTTTTAATTGTTACAGAATCGTTTTCTAAATAAACATTTGATGAAGTGGACTGAACCTTTCTTTGTCCGTAGTTTAAGAAAGTTGGATTGTTGGAGTAATTTACTTCGCCACGATGTGCGTGAGCATACATAGTGAGGACCTGTGTTTCAGTATGTCCCTTAAAAGACATATCAAAGGATGCCGAGGTCGTCGCACCAGCGACCGATGAACCAATCATTCCATCATTGGCGCCGGCAGCAAAAAATATCCAAGAACCAGTGACAAAAGAATCTGGTTGTCCATCGCCCGCACCGACAAAATCATATGTTACATCCGAGGTTAAATCCCAACTTCCGGTAAGCACAGCGAAACCTTCTTCATACATTGCAACGCCGGCAACAGAGCCAGAGCCATTGGAGCCAACAGGACCAACTTGTATAAGTTCTCCGTTGTACTTCTCATCTTTAAGCTCACCGATCAATGTTCCAGTAATATAAAACTTAAGAGACATGCTGCCGGGCTTGATACGAGACCCATAAAATATCTTAGGAACTGAAATTAAATTAATATTTTGCTCATCTTTATTCCAAGCACCAACATTCGATGCAGAATATTCTATATAATAATGCGGTGAGCGAGTGCCATAAAAGTTTAAAGAATTACGAAGACCATAATAGTGTCGATTAGTTGGCCTTGTGACTCCCGTAATCGATCCAGTCGCACCCGCTAGGGTCATCAACTCTCGTGTCAGTGACGCTGACATTGGGTATGAAGAACCAGTAAATATAGAGTCGCCTCTAACAATGCTGTCGGAGACTTCTTGCATTGGACCGGACGCAGTTATTGTAAAAGTCAGATGTGGACCCTCAGTTATTGTTCTGCTTCGTGGTGCAGCTTTTAAGTAACTGAGAGTATTTAATCCACGACCGGCAGTATAAGGTATTATCGGAGGATTTGGTCCTTCGGGTGTCACACCCTGGTCGAGATCGATCGCTGTGCTACCGGTTTTATCAACATTATATTCAAATAAACTAATGCCACCAGAAGCAGACAAGATACCATTACTATTAAACTGTCCTGCCTCTATTGGCTTATGGTCGTAATACACCGAAGAAGAGTAGATAAAGAAAGTGTTATGAGGGTAAGCCCTCATAGCATTCCTTATTACATCACTAGGTCCAAACTTCTTGAAGGACATCTTGTCCCCCTTAGTAGTCCAGCCTGACGCGGAGGGTTAGTTCGTTTGTCGGATCCTTGCGAAGTGGCTCTGAAAGTTTAGCTACTGCCAACAACTCATTGGCAGAATTGTATAAGCCGATGGTTGTTATATAAGCTATAGGTGGGTTCTCTCGTGTGTTGTTTTTAACCCTAACAGCACCACCGCTTAGATAAGTCGGGTTGGAGGAATAGTTAAACTTGTTGTGGGGTGCGCGGCAGAAGTAAACTGTAGAGTTTATCTCAGTTGAGTTATTGAACTGAACATTTTTAATTCTTTGTCTCAAGGCATCACAAGCGCCAGAAATTGCGGAGCCTGTCAATAGTTCATCTACAGTTGCCCAAGATGTAGTTCCGTCTGAGTAGAACGGACTTGGCGGACCATAGGTGCTGCCACTAAACGCAGATGCTGTTAAGACCGCAATCCCAGCTTGATAGAAAACAACACCGCCAGTTAATGCCGAGGCTCCGGTGCCACTAAACAAAACCCCGTAGTCTCCACTGACTGTGCTTAGGGTTCCCTGGGTTTCAGTAACCTGGGAATCAGTATATGTTATCTCTCCACCAGCAGCGCCGGGGGTGGTCGACGAATATGCTCCAGTCAATAGCGTCAAAGAGAATGAACCCTTCTTTATCTGGTCTTTAGACAGTAGACGAGAAAAGTTGACGAAGAAAACTTCTTTCATCGTGTTTACCGCATCTAGAGCTAAATCGCTCTCAAACAGTCTAACAGTATTGGCAGAACCAGTGTAGCCAAGTAGAACTTGAGAAAATTGATTATACATATTAATTTTCTTTTTGTTCTGTACTGATGCTGAGCCTGAACGCGGGGATGTCTCATCATATCCAACTGTAATATCAAAAATGTGGTTAGCTGATGAACTCAGGAATGGATAATCATACACTGACTGAAACATACCGTGAGAGTAGTTTTTTACATTATCATCATTTGGAAAGGTGCCATAAGTCCCACTAACAATTGTTCCAGTGAGCGGAATCACTTCGTGTAGTAAGGTTCTCGTAGTAGCAACATCTGTTTGTCCATTAATGGTCTCATAATTTATAGGCATTTAGTTCTCCGTTAGCTCTTTAATCTAATAATTCTTAATGGGATTTGTAACTGGGTTCCGCTCGCCATTCCACGAATGTAAACAGTGGTGTCAAGAACATCATAAGTGTTTGAGCCCCCCGTGCCAAGTCCAAGTGTGGCGGCAGCTACCCCAGTTCTTCCGTAAAGTGTGTAGTAAGATGGGGTGCCAGTGCCTTCAGCATTTACTTCAAGACTTGGATTCAAACTCATAGCAGTTATTGAGCCGCGCGGACCCAAGAACTGTGAAAAGTTTTCACCAGTAGCGCTGGCGCCTCTTCTTGCTACTTCGTTTGGAATGCCAGAAGCAAGAGCAGTGGAATAGTTTTCAATAAAATCTAGAGAGGACACGCCGCTTTGTGCAATGAAAGTGTCAAGTTGCATATCTAGATTGTTGTCAGAATCATTTGCAAATGTGCCGCCCTGGATGCTTCTAATTCCAGAAACAAATCTGCTGTCAAACTTGACTTCAAAGTTTGAGTCATACAGTCCGGTATCTACAATTGCTGCTCTTCTGTTTTCCAATGTTGCTTGGCGTTGGCTTGACTCAATACCAGATTCAACTACTATGGCAAAAGTTGGACTGTTTACATTAGGCTGTAAGAATCTGTTTGCCTTAGTTGAGTTGTATTTAATTAAGTTTTCGTGAGTTGCTGCGTTTGCTGCGAGGTGATAAACACCACCCTCTTTCACAAGAGATTTGCCATTCAATTTCTCATTTACTGCGAGAGTCGGCATATAAACAATGTCGGTTCTTGTAATACTCAAGAGTCCATATTTAATAGATGAGGCTTGTCTTGTTGCTGCTTCCATGACCGGAGATTGAAGTATCTCAAGATCGTAGTAAGCGGAGCCTGAAGCATGATTGGGGTTATAAAGGGAGTAATCGATTTCATCGTCACCAAGTGCAAACTTAGTGATACGAAACTCTCCGTCAGCCATTCGTTTTCTGCCCAAATCTGTCAATACGGCGTCAAGTATAATGTCGCCGGAGTTATCTAAAAATCCCATTTATTTTCCTCTCTCACATAAATAGTGGCTTAAAGTTATTTACGCACTTCCTTTTTGAAGCCGATGTTTATATCTAGTTTCTTGCTTGTTTTCTTTGATGTCAATCTAATCTTGAAATATCTATTCTCATCTCCAAACAATCGATCGGTTAAGTTTGCGCCGCCTAGGCTAACATTGTCTAATTGTTGGTAAGAAGTTTTGTCAAATTCAGCAGAAGTGGTATCTAGTTCCAAATGTTGTACATTGGGTATTACATTAAACAATTTCTTAACCGCAGATAGCGGCTCTTTTGGTTTCGGTGGCGCCAAATCCTCCTCTAAGTGCTGTTGAAATCTTCCGTATGTATATCCACCATCATTGATAAGTTCTGATTCAAATATAGGACTCATTTGTCCAGCGACGCCGTTTTCGCTTAAAGAGCGAAAAGCATAATAATATATGGTATTTTCTTTGACTCTTTCAACAAATATGTGATCTGGTGTAACATCACCGTTAGGTTGTCTGAGATCGATTAATTTGCGGAGGGTGCCGCTGAAACCTGCATAGCTTTTTGGCTTTGTGGTCGTTCTGTATACTTCAATGAATCTTGATCGCGAAACAGATTCTTGGGTTTGCTCTGATATTTGCAAGAAGTCGTGTCCCGTTAAGTATGCTGATTTGTTTTGCTCATCCCGATTTGTCACAGTCGGGGGATATGTGACCGCATTCATTGAGAATGTATCATATTTGCAGTAGAAAGCAAGCCTGTTTGATTGATCGAGAAGGTGATGTGGCGTCACAACAAAATCATTAGGTGGGTGGTCAACGATTCGCATACGCTTTTCTTCAAGTGGTATTTCCACAATCTTTAGTGATGGCTCGATAGTTATATTAAAATCAGCAAGGCGAGGATAAGAAGAGTTTACCGTACTCTGGGAAGTTATATCTTGTTCATCAACAAACCTTGTTGAACTATATATTGCGGCTATTTCATCGGTTAATGGAGTCTTCAAACCATCCAGACGATTCATTTCATCTTCTATCTTTAACATAAGAGATTGTAGATAATTACGAAAAGCCTCTGTTTTTGCTATATCTTGCACTTCGTGAAGATTTAGCTTACTTTTATCACCAGAGACTAAATCAACAGCATCAATACCAATTTGAGTAATAGTATTAAAACCAATTGTACCAAGCTCAGGAAACTCTTCACTACTTAGTTCTATATATTCTTCTAGATAAGGAATCCTAGTTGGAAAAACTAAGGGAATTGGATCCGGCGGTTCGCGGTAGAAAGAAGGATATGAAGTCAAAATTGGATCGATAAAGTCGTTTTTTAAAGTAGTCAAATAATAAGGGAGCGAAATGAGTTGACTCTGGTGAGAGCCCAGGCGAGCATCGTGTGAAGCCATAACTGTATCTCTTTGGGCGGTTAGCGACCCTAAGAAATCGTTAATCGCTTCTCTTTTTTGAATAAGTAGATCACGACGCTCTATAATTCTACGCAGCGAACCAGAGCCCATCAAGTTGTTTACGACTTGTCCCGAAAAGGGATCATAAAATTCTAAACAATAAATACTGCTTTCACCAGAGCCCTCAACAGCAGCCTGTCTAGTTACTGCGGTGTCGGAAAGTTTATATTTGTATCCCTGCACAATATCATACTTGTATATTTTGTAAGTATAGTCGGTGTCATATTTTACCTGAGTATCCAAGTATGTAATTGCGGCTCCTCTATTAAGAAACCAAATGTTTTGTATTGTATTTTGTGTGTTTGAATCTCCTGTCGGGCTTCCACCAATCTTTTCTACCCTGAACGCCATAGTCTCATAATATTTTGGTCTAGATGCCTGATCTAGAAAATTTTCAATGGGGTGAGTTTCTGTAGTTCCGTCGCCAAAGTCTTGCTTTATCTTATCTACAACATCATTCAACACAGATAGAGACTTTTCTGTATTTTCGTAGCGATAAATACCAGTTGTATCAAAAGCACAATTCATTTCAGGCAGGTAAGAACTAGAATTTATCAAGGAAATATCATTGACCTCTGATATTGGGTTTCTATAATTGTAAAGAAACATTGTGGGAGCATCTACGATTTTTATAGGTATGGTTGTTGTTGTCTTGGTGTCTCGTGTTGCAATCCCTGTGCTCTCTTGTTGTTGAGTGTTTACAGCAAAATTTACCATAGATGGTCGTAGTCCAGATTCGCCCTGAAACACTTCTTTTAATGATTTCAAAAAATTTAATTTGTAATCATTATCTATGATAATATTTCTAAAGTCTCTATTGCCACGAGTTAGTTCAGATTTTATCTCTAGTTTGTTACCAAAAGGCGCTAAAGAATAAACATATTTCAAATCGGAATCCAGTTCGCTTGTTGCATTAAGATCAGTAGTGTCTTTCCTTGTAACCCGAGAGATGGTGAGATCCCGCCGCGGTCTCAAAATAAAAATATTTTTTTGAGTTTCTATTTTTTCAGAATTTATGTATGAATCTGAAAAGTAGTTTTTTATATCTCTGTATTCGTATTTTGAAATTGAAGACTCTGGTGTATCGGCAGGTGCGAACAAAGACTCATCCAATAAATAAAAATTTGGTGCTTGCAGTTCGGTATCCAGGGCTGCCACAGTGTTTTGAAATCTAGGATAATAATTATAATACTCTGTTGTAATCGAGAGTGAAGCTTGGTTGTCGGTATTAATGACCTCCCTCGGCAAATATGGAAGGGGTGTCTTGTTATAGTGATCAGCATAAATCGCATCATTGATCATTCCAGTATAAGACTTGTTTCCAAATTCTCCACCAATTATAAAAGTTTTCCAATCTTCATCTGACACTATATCAGTATCAGAAGGATTTGCGTGTAATCTATTAGCATATTTTATACTTGGTAAAATGGCTTCAAGGGGCATGGAGATATCTCCAGACTCAACAAATTCGATTTCCCTGGGACTAACATGGTCGATGTTTATCTCAGATTCTTCAAAGTAAATTTCGCCCTCGGCTGTTATATTGTAGAATCCACCAACTGATTGACGTAATAGTTCTGATGATCCAGAAAATAAATTTAAATCTATTATTTTAGTATCTTTTGTTGTCATTTCAATATCCGCTTGTTGTCACTGTTGTGCTGCGGTCGCTATCTTCGGATCCCGGCGCCACGATCGACTGGTCTCTGTTTTCTATCATGTTATTTCTCAAATTAACTCCACCTGCATCAATTATTCTTTCATCAGGTGAAGTAATTAGTTCCTCTTCAGAACCTCCAGCAGAAGAGATGACAAGAGTTTCTTGGTTTATTGTACCCAAAGATGAAATAGAATCATAAGAAATTTTTTCAATCTTAACTGAGTTTTGATTTATGGTTGGGCTGGGGGGTTCATTTTCTGTTGACAACAAAAGAACGGCATCTTCTTCACCGTATAAATCTTGCAATCTTTGCCTCTCTGACGATCCATACGTAAAACGAGTTTCGTATTTTTCGTGACTGAGTTGAGAAGGGGCTGAGAATAAAACTTGGCTTTCTTCCAGACCTTCATATTTTCTTAATATTTGCCCGTCTTCGTTGGTGTGCCTTGAAGATAGAATGAGAAACTCTCGATCCTCTATGGAATCTAAATCAAATGTAGGTCTGATGCTTGAAAACACAGCTTGGGTTGAAAAATCTGTCATAAAATAATAATCTCTATCATTTAAAACTTTTTGCAATATTCTATTATTTGGCTGATAAAAACTCAATCCATTAAACAACTCAATACCTGCACCAATGCCGTCGCCTGCTTGAGTCATTGAATCATAATCTTCTCTGCTTAGTGCAAGCCCGCCTGCGCCCCCGGTGTCGGTGGCGGCTGCACTCGTAGTGGTTGCCGAGCCACCGTAGTCTGTTATTTGCTCAATGCGTCGGGCGGCACTTGTAGTGGTGACTGGGCGACCCGCTGATGGTGTAATTTGTCCGTATCCCATTTGTGTTACCTATAAACCTTTGCCTGGGGGGCTTTAGCGACTGAAGTTCTTTTTACTCTTGAACTTAGTTTTGTCAATTTTCTGCTTTTTGTTACTGTTCTCATCTCATTTGCTGATTTAGATTCATCAAGCTCAAATAAAGGATCGTTAATTTCGTCAGACTTGTCTTTTAAATCAATAGATTTGTTTTTTATCTTTGAATAGTCTTCTTGTTCAAAGATGTTTGGATTTTCAACAAATTCATTTTCCAGACCGCCGTTTTTAAACGAAAAGTCTTGAGGCGTTAAATCAACAGAGATTGATCTATTGGCCAAGTCATCTTCAGGAGTTTCTATTTTTAAAGAAAAGCTCACCCTTTGTGAAGGAATAGATCTTTCATTTAAGTTTAAAATATTTTTCTTTAATTTTCTTTTTGGCATAATAGAATCCTTTTTAGACGTTGTCGCGCTCGGCTACTTCTTTAAAATACTTTACAGTGAAATCACGGTCTGGAGCTTCGCCGGAATTGCTGGCTCGAGCCCAGGGCAGGGATTTGTCACTCGGGTTGTCCGAGGCTTTTTGCCACCTATCTATTGCAGTCTGCGTAATGCGTTCAGACAATAGGGTTCCGCAACCATCAACAGAAAATTTGACCTCATTTACGTTTTGGAAATCTATCAAGAACCTTATACTACTTTCAAGTCTCTCATAGGCTCTCTCTCGCTTATTTCCAAAGCCTCTAAGTCCTTCTAGATCTATCAAATACAAGTGCAGGTCGCGCGCCTCTTTTGACCAGTTGTCTTGATATGTCTTACATTTTGCAATTTGTTCATCTAGCATTCGCTGATCCTCGGCTGCCAGAGATTCTGGATCGACTTCTCCTGAAATATATTGCGCGTCCATCAAATCATAACTATCGATAATCTCTGTGTCTATATTAAAGTCTGCTATTATACTTTGGCTCTCTCTTCCTTTTTTAAGACTAAACCCGCCGCCAGCCTCAGAAACATAAATTTGCTTTCCTATAACTGAGTTATATCCAAGGCTGCCGTTTACAAAATTCTCAAACAATGTATTGAATTCTATTAGCAACTCCAAAGTGCCTGTTTTTGGAGAAATATTATTTCTCGTCATAGTTGCCATATTCTTAACCTTTTCTGTATCAATCAAAGTTCCGTTTTTAATCCTTGATAATCTGGCGCCTGCGCCGGTTGTTGTGGTTGGGCTAATATCAAAATCAATATCAAAAGAAGTTCTCATAAGGGCATCCACCGAATAAAAATATAAAGGCGCCTCTTCCCACGGATAAGGCTCACCAAATTCGTTTCTAATGGCTTCAACAAAAAAGTCATTAAATTTGCCATCAATGTTATTGTAACTACAAAATTGACTAGCAAAAAAAACATACTCAGCCAATGCGTCTCTCAAATCAAACATCTTTTGCCTTATTTCTTTATCAAAAAATTGCATAGTAGTGTCATTAATTGCTGTAAATGTGCTGTAAAAGGCTGAATTTCTTGCCTGATTTACCGTCTCTAAGTGAGATACTTCATAACACTTTAGTCTATAGCCGCCTAACCCCTCAACAGTGTCAAATGCTCTCTCAACAATTTGAGAATAAATTGCCTCTCCTCCTCTTGAATTATTTTCATACACTTTTTTAGAAATAAAATTACGATCGTAATCCGCCAACGTTGTTTCAAAAGCTTCATCACTGCCAAGCGACAACTCTATAGCTATGGAGGCATCTACGTCGTCTGCGCCTTGAAGAGCTATAACTTTTTTAAAATTAACCGTTCCTATTTTGTAATATTTGTTTAAACTATTTCTTCCGAAAAGTTGAAATATATTGTAGGGGTTAAAAAATTCTGATATTTCTGATTTGTAATTTAGGAGCTTTTCATAATCTACAAAAAAATATAACTGATTGTCTACAATAAAATCTTCTTCATTATCACCGATGTACTCCTGATCATCTCGCTTCGAGATTATTGGCCTAACATATCTTGAGATAAACGGAAGGTCTACAAATCTAGTTCCTCTGGTTTCTAGATTCAAAGCTCTCGTGTTGTTAGTGTTTATTTTATCGCCAATTAGCCCATACTCTCTTCGACGGTCTTTTATTTTTAAATTTTCTACGCTTCGTTTCTGTAATACTTGAGAGGCGCGTAGCTCTGCGTCTATTCCCGAAATAGCATCAACAAGTTGTCCGTAGATGGTTCCAATAGCGGTGGCTGTGCTCTTGTTGGAAAAGTTACTAACATTTCTTTGTAACTTTGTTAAGAGCCTAGGATCATCAGATAGTGTTTGGAGAGTTTCTGAAATCAAATCTGCTTCAACTACCGAGCCAACAAAAGGTTGAATTATCGGCTCGATGATGGAAGATACTCTTTTATGATCTACTATATCTGTTTTTCTATATCTACGGTCAAGAGAATAAAGTGGCGTCTTGTTGTAGTAATTACCATCTGGTTGTATGTAGACTTGTTGTTTATCAGTGTTTACTGAACCGTCTTCGTTAAAGACTTTTTCGAAAGAAACCTCAGATGTTTGTTTGCCATATAATTTTATATTTACTGCTGTTCTTGTTCGTGGATTGGTTGACTCCATCGAGGGCCCAGAGATGTCCGCGTCACCAAAGCAGGTTAAAGCTACAATAAATTTTTCTGAGCCGGGGTATCTTTTAAATTGCGTCCAAGTGTTGTCGGTTATTAAAAATTTTATGTATTTTATTCCATCTGAATTATAGAAAAAATCTGAATTTTCTTGGTTATCACCGAGTGGGTAAGTCCGATAATTGTCTCCAGTCAGGTCATCGAGCACTACGGAACGATTGAAAATTTCAAGTCCATTTCCTGAATTCGCCGCGTTTTGAAAAGGCTCGCCCCTAATCGGACCAATAAAAACCTTGAGTTGATCCATTCCTGTTTCTTGTAAGAACTCAGATGCAGTAAGCCCCTCTTGAATTTGAAAATATAAAGCCACGTCTGTTTCGACAACATTGTCAAAAATCCTAACTTGCTCTATAAATGGTTTTGGAAATAATTCTCCAAATCGCTCTGTTGTATCGCCTTCGAATATTAATCGGGACATATTTCTGACTCCGTAACTCTACCATAGATGTCAAAGTAGATGTCTTCACCATCAACGTCTGAACATTCAAAGTCTAGGTCTATTAAATAGTTTTCTGAATTAAACTGATCTACATATTTGCAAGCCATACGGGGATCCACATTTTGATCAGTGGCGATGGAGAAGTAATATTCCACAGAGGAAGTGGTTAGGGCTTGTGTATTCACTATTGGTTGTTGTGATACCATCATTCCATTTACAATTTGTGGACTCTCAGACTGAAAATAAAGTCTTCTGAAGTTGTCGGACTCGTTGCCGCTCTCCGGCGAGACTTCAAATACTTCAATGTCGAAGTTCTCGTTTAATAGCTCCGTATTTAGTTCTTCTATATAGACTAGTGGATCGTTTGACTTTAAAATTATTTGTCTTCCATCAGAAAACAGACCACTTGTTCTCATTATATCTCTCAAATTATCATTTCTTAGTGGTATATCCTGGGGATTTATTGAACTCAAAACATAGGATGCTGTGATATTTATTTGCGGTATTTTGAATTTATTTTTCGTATCTTCAAGTGCAGATGAAGTAATCTGATTGCTCATACTTATCATTTTCCAAGCAGGTGCAACATTATTGTTTTCTGCTAAAATTTTTGCATCTCCGATAAAACCTTCAGATGTAAATAAATTTTCATCCTGCTGATAAATTGTGCTCGATAAAAGACCGCCCTTGGCAACAGAGCCACTCAGGACTTGTTGAAAGAGTGCTTGGCTTTCAAGATACTGTGTTTCTTGTTTGATTCTCTTGTGTATATCATTTTGTGTCTCCGTTCCTTCGGTGTATGACAAGTCATAAATGATATTATCATCAAAGAACGCATAATATGTTGGTTTAAGGCTGCCAGCAGATAATTTGTGCTTTCCATAGGGTGTAAGCTGGATATCAAACACCTGCTCTTTCTTGTTTAAGAACTTCATTCTGACCCTTCATCGTCTGCCTTATAGAGAACATCGGCTTCAAGTTTAACTAGTTCTACGAAGGAAAGGTAATCGTATGGCCAATTGAACTGTAGGTATTCGTCGTCCTTGTCGGTCTCAGCTTTATCAAGTATTGTGGTTTGTCTTGCTGCCTTGACTTGGGGAGGAATAAGATCATAGTAATCTTTCTTAGCCTTCTGCTTTACTTTGAATACCATCCAACGCAAGTTGGGGTTATCCATTAGGTTATCTTCGTCTAATAATTCGTTGTTCATTAGATCGTGGGCGACCTTAGCCTCTTGGAATGTGATCTTCTTGTAGTCTCTCGGAGCAAGGTTCTGCCAGATGTAAGAGAGATCGTCTTTGTCGAACTCATACTTGAACTCAAAGAAGTACATAGCAATCGGATCAATCTCATCGAAGTTGATAAAATCAAACTGTGGTGGGAGGACATAGCGCTTCATCTTCTGAACCATCTTACGGATACTCTCGCCTGCTGCTTGTAGTGAGTCGCCGTCCTGAGATCCTTCACGCTCCTTAAGTGCTGCTGAGAAACGCTGGCGTGGGATGCTGATAAACTTCTTGCGAGTTTTATCGTCATCCGTTTTGGCATTCTCATAGTCTTCATTGGCTTCTACGATGTAGGGTATAGCTACAACCGCCTCATATACCTCTCTCTTGTCCGCAATTTCTCCAAGGCGCACTTTTGCGCTGTCTTTTTTCTGTGAGCGCTGGAAGCCAAATAGGTCTGTTAGTGACTGGATATCTTTGTGTGCTGTAGAGCCTGAGTTGTAGTGATCATTATTGTTATAAACAGAATCAAAGTTAATTACATCATAGTGGAATCTAAGCCAGTCTGTTGGTATATCATCGATCTCAAGGAATATTCCAGTCTTGGGATCTGTCGGGATTACTCCAAACTGGTGCCACATTCCGCGTGGGACAGATTCTTTGAAATTAGTTGGATAAGTTATATTGTTGTCTTCGGAAGAAGGAATTTGGCTGTCATACTTTACATTCGCAAAGTTAAGCATCGGAGTTTCCCACTTGGGCTGAATGACCCAACGCTTGCCAGCGAGTTCATTTTCATCTAGAATAGTGTTGCCAAACTTGTCTTTTCTCTTCTTAGGAACCCTCTCAACGCCAAATAGGTTTAGAGATGAATCAAGTTGCATTGCATTCTTGTTTATGACGCTGCCACCGTATGGTGCCTGCTGCCCGAGGATTAGACTAGCTGTGACATAGCCGTGATCGATCAGCAATCTTTGCTTTTGAAACAAAGTATTCAAAGAGGCAGGAATAGAGCCAGAAATTTGTCCTGGGTCAGCGCGCCAATAAACTGCTTCTGTTTCTGTTAAAATATCTTCAAGGGTATAAGTTTTTGTTGAAGTAGGTCTGAAAACAAAATCAACCCATGACTCACCATGGTAATATGGTGGCGTATATGCCCAGTTGTAACCCTCAAGGGCATCTAGAGTTCCTTTTGAAAAGGCGAGAGAATGTTTTCTTTCCGGTTGTGAATTTCTTCCACTAACTGATGGTCCAAAAGCAGTTGGGCGAGAATACATCGTGAATGTTTCTTGAAATCCGCTTCCCGTATGAGCAGGATCTTGCGGAAGGGGGAATGAACCACTTAGTCTTAGCTGTGCTAATGCAACAGTGTCATCAGCCAAGGTTCCACTAAATGCAGATGCCCCAAAGGTTGAGAAGTAATTGTTGGTTCCATCTGACCCACTTTCAAGGTTGTAGAATCTGTTACCATTATGAGACTTTCTTATTTTCAGTCTGGCTGCGAATACATCACCATCTTTGAATCTGAGTCCGTCTTGAATTAAATCAGATTGAATTTTGGTGTAGGAAGAATCTTTTAAGAAGAAATCACCTGTCTGTCCAAAGAAATTCTTTGCCATAAGTTCATAGATTCCATCAGACACCGAGGTATCTAATGAAGCTGTAACATTTATTGACGCTGATGGATGCGGCTCGAAATCTAGAAACTGGATTTTGTCAATGAATTTTCCAGGCTCGATCATTGTTTCAAATGGGACTCGCAAATCCCAATAAGGATTATTCGGGTTATAGTCATTTTTATTAATCAAAGAGGCGCTTGCTGGGAGGAGCATATAATTCTGTGTTGCAGGGTCGGCGCCGCTGCCGGTAAAATTAAATTTTTGTATCTTTCTGTCATTATTCAGAATTGGATAATCCACCGCGATGCCGGATTTAATCGAATTGTAAAGAATGCCAGGGGCGAAAAGCGGTTGTAATATTGGTCTTAGGGCGCCGCCGTATTTGCCTATGAGTTCAGGAGATTCAAGAAGCTCTTCAGAACCAGAGGCAAATTGGGCTGCAAACCCTGCCGCAAAAGAACTTGAGAACTGAGAAGTCAAGTCAATCGTCCTTTGGGCTGGATAAAATCCCTTATAGGGGTTAAACCGAACTGCCGCTTTGCAGGTCAGCATTATCTCTTTTGCCGATAAACCAGACTTATCTTTGATACTTGCAAACTCTTTCAAGAAATCGGAGTTGGAATAATCTTTATAGAAGTTTTGTTGTGAACTGTCTATGTCTGTGTGGTGTAATTCGAAGGCATCAAAAACGGTTTTGTTGAATGTCCCACCTTTGACATAATCACTAATGTGTTCAGATATTCTAAATTCAGGAACAACAGCATAATCTTTCGCCACAAGTTGTAACTCCTCGCGGAAGTCACCATACTCGTCAAACCAAGGCTCCGAAGGACTACTAGAGGTCACAAAAGAATCTCCAGATTTAATGTTGATGGTTGCTTGTGTTCCTGCCTCCCAGAGTGCCTCTCCCGCGCCTATTCCAATTTTGTCAGTAAATGTATGTGTTAAACTTGCTGTCTGGGCAAATCCTGTTCTAGACACAACGGAGTTAGGTGAAGTAAGAAGTTGTTTGCGTGAGTATAGAGCCCCAGGAGCCTGAGAGGCAACCTTAATATTGTCTGCAAGTTGTCGAGGCGCACCCAGGACTATGTATGTGCCAGACACATAGTGAAAATAATTGTTTTGAAGCTCTCCAGCCATACCTCGATTAATAAATTTATTAGAGCGAGAAGGGTTATGAAGAATTATGGCCCCAGAAGCAGAAACAACATCAGTTCTTGTCAAGAAGTCTTGTTGTGGATCAAGAATCCAAGATGATTGCACCACGTCTCTATTAAATGAGTTATTGAAAGTTTGACCAAGAATAACGCGGGCGTCCTGGCTATCTCTCCAGAACTTGTTATCATAGCCAAGCCTCTCGCGTGATCCGCTTGAGAACTCGTTTCTTCTGGAGGGGAACAGGGTCTCAGAGTAATGAACCCAGTTTAGGTTTGAACCTTGTTGGCGAGATACTTCTAATAGCTGATCGAGAGGAGTAAGCGTTGTATCTTCTTTCTCAAACACAAGGTCGTTTAACTCTCGCTCGTTGAAGTAAATCTTCTCATTGTTGTGAGTTGTCTTTAGGGAGACGTTTTCACCATCAATATCCATATTTACAACAACGGGGCGACCTTTCATAGAAACGGGGGGTAGCCTGAATTCTTTGATTGTAGTGCCTTTCACTGCGGTTAGAAGGTTTTCTTTGTGTTCTCGATCTAAGATTGGGTGATCGTGCATTCTGTGGGCACGCCAGTTCCAACCGTAGGTATCGCCACGGCGAATGAGAAGAGAGTTAAGTCTCGTCCCCTCGGACGGCACACTTATAGCGCCTGAAATTGGTGATACCCCTAGTGTGTTAATTTCAGAACCAGTGGGATCAATGGTAAAGATATTCAATCTTGTAGTATTCTGGAAAAAACCTGCTTTGGAGAAAGATGCCGAAACATAATCGAAGAACGGGTAGTAGTTGCCTGTGATTTCATAATATGGAGCGATTGGCGAGTTGACTTGCATAAAGCCAGAGTAGCGTGGTTCGCAAGTTCCTGTGTGTGTTATGGAATGGGCAATCCAAGAGTATTGACGATCGGAACGAGGTATTTGGTGAGTCTGATTGAGGTTGTCAAACTTTCCATCGCAGGTATAGGATATCGTCGTCTGTGATGTGGTTGAGTTATCTCCATTGACAGGGGCAGGAGTCAGGGCGTTAGAGAGTGTTTGATCTATAGACTCGCCGGACTTAGCTACTGCAAAAAGATGGTAGTTGTTCCCAGATGAGTCATTATATGTGTTCGCAAGAGCGCTCCGAGAGCCTGGGTTCGAACCTTGGATTACATCGCCATTTGAAGATTCAAAAGTCCACCAAGCGTGTAGGTTTGGAGTATTAGTTCCCAGATAAACAGTAGAGGCAGTTATATTATAGGGATTTCCACCATTGTAAAGATTTTCAACCTCTGCATCTGATAGTTTTCTAGTCCAAAGTGTAACTTGATCCATGGAGCCAGAAAGTCTGTTGCTGGATCCATTGTTGGCGCCAGAATCATTCCCAAGGGTGTAGTATGTTTCACCACTGACGTTGCCAAAGCCTCTAAAGTCGTAAGAGCTAGCTATCTCTGTGAAGAACGCGTTTCCATTTCGAGAGATTTCAACAGTAGTCAGCTTAGTTCCGTCAACATAGAAATCCACTCCCGATCCAGATACGGTTGTATCAAAACTAACAACAATGTGGTGAATATTGCCGTCACTTAGTGCCGAATCAGATACCGCATCCCATTGGTTTCCTGTTTGGCTTCCGCCATTGTCTGCCTGAATAACCAGTCTAAGAGCGTGACCAACAGGGGAACTTCCTCTTCTGACCTTTGTAATATCAACAAAGGGGGCACTACCATTGGAACGACCAACAGAGAATAAATCATGTGAGTTTCGACCGGGATCCGTTCTTACCCAAGCGGAAAAGGTGGAACCATTGGCTCTAGAACTGGTGAGATACGATGCAACCTGGGCTGCGCTTGCTGCTGCCGCACTAACTCCATCGGTGGGTCCGGCGTCCGTAAAGTAAAGTGACTTAGCATTAGTAAGGTTGAGAGAAGATGGAACTTGAGTAGTTGTCTCAACCTCTCTTGGTTTTAGTAAATTGTTTCTGTGTATCTTGTGAAAAGAGGGTAACTCTGTGAACGCATCGTCCGCTTTGCCGGGCGATTCTAGATCTGGCGTGTTTCTTGGAACATTGGAAAAATTAGTGTCAGGCTGAAATACAGAATCTCTGTAGAAACGACTTGCATGACGAGCAGCCAAGTTAGTCAATCCGAATGCCCGACCTGTATGATCAAAATTTCTAATACCAGTTCCTTGAGAAACTATAGATGATGTGACACCCTGAAAAGGTCTGCGTACAGTCATGTTTCGATAAGGAACTGAGTTGTAGACAGACATATCTCCAGAGCGAATATCTCTAAAGGCAGGCGCCATAGACTCGAATGAACCGGGTGCAGAGAATCTATTTACAATTATAGTCTTGTTTTTATAATCTCCAGAGCCCGTTAGATACCCAGCGTTGTAATCATCCATGAAAACAAAATGTCCATTTTGTCCTCTTTCGATATCAAGAATGGTTTTTACAGTATCTGCACCTACTGCTTTTGTAGGTATTGTGGGCTGTTCGTCAATAAATGCTCTTGGGTTGGAGTGACCACCAACTGCATGAACAACTTGATAGTTGTGCTCATAGTTTCCAAGAATAGTGGAGCCAGTGGTATGTTGAATATTGCGAACATTTACTGGTCTCTTTGCCAGTTCATCACGGAAAAGAACTGCCTTCTGGGCGCCAGTTAGAGGATAAGGGCTTACGCCTAATTCGTTTGCCTCTGGGTAGGGATAATCAGCACCAACCATGCCAATTGCTCCAGATAGGACATTGCAATTTCTTCCCAATAAAATCTTCCAAGCTTCAGGTCTATTGAGATAATTGTCCCCACCGGTGTTCAGTTTTACGTGCCTAGACTGGTGACCACCAACAACGTGACTAGTAAATGTTCCTTGCATCGGTCGTTCCATATCTGGACCATATACATCGTTGTGTAGGTTTGTTATTTCAACACTTGCTGAAACGCCTTCAACTACTTGTTTGTTGAAGCCTGTTGTTACAGAGGACGAAATTATATTAAAGGGAAAAGAAAAGGAAGATTTTGTGTTTTTGTATCCAATCCCGTCTTCCCAATCTCTACCATGTTGTACCAGAACATTTCTTTTTATTTTAGCCGATGGGTTTTCTGGTGAATCATTAGAGTCCTCAAGGGCAGCAAAGTCTTCTGTAAAAGCTATTAGCACATTTCGCGGCACAAACACACCATCTTCTGTAGTTATCGGACCTGCGGGATGAAGTGCTGTATAAGTATAATGAATATCTTTATTTTGAACAAAGTTTACACCGCCGCGAATCGAGTCTACCTTCTTTGATTCAAAGATATTTCCTTTTGATAGGGTTCTGTATTTAAAGTTTGAACGAGAGTATTTTGCACCGGCTGCGGTAAAGCTTCGACCGACATCGCCGTTTGTTTGATTAGTGATAACCTTTTTGATTTGTTCTCTTTGTTTGTCAGAACTTAAATCACCAGAAGAGATTGTTCCCTCTCTTTCGGCTCTCTCTTTCCACCAATTAGAGTTGTTAGCCTGTAGTCCGTCTATCGGTGCATGGTTTCTATTCCAGTTATATCGCATCTCTTCTGCACCAAAAGCAACACCTTCGGTTGACGAAGTAAGAGCCATCATTGGGATTCTATACTGATACTTATTGCGCTCTAATACATGCGATTCAATAGTATTCAAGATATCAGGAGTATAATCTGCTGACGCTGGTATCAATTGTTCAATAATTTGAGATACTGAATCGTCAAACCATTTATAGTAATCAATGAATTTTTCAATTTCTTTTACGCTTGAGACTTTTCTAAAGAAAATCTCTCGGAGTTTGTTGAGACCCTTGTATTCCATTCTGTATTGATGGACGGGGTGCCCAATTAAATTGTGAAAATCATTGACACCTGCCAAGAAATTTAACATCTCTTCTGAAATTGCTGCATACATACTTTTTTCAAGAATGTAATGATAGTTGGGAATTGTGTCAACGCTGTCAAAAAGTTTGTCGTCATCTGTTTTGATTTGAACAAGATTATCGCTTATTGCCAACTCTGGATTTATAAACTGGTGGCTATTGACCTGTTGATTCAAGACAACATCGGAAGAACTAGTTGCAAACCCAAACCCAATGCCGGGATACAGATAACCGGAAATCTCTCCCAGTTTGCCATAAGCGCCAGCTATACCGTCAGCAGAGCCGGAGCTTATATCAATTACAGTGAATCCGCCAGAACTATCAGAGCCAGTCACATTGCCGAATTCATAATTCAAAGCCAATGTGTGGATGTTTAAAGTTTTACTGTTATCTTGATCTAATGGGGAAAGGTGTTTGTTTGCATCCTTTATTCCATAGTTTTCAAAATCGTATGCGTGTTGCTTTAAGGAATGATCGTCGAGGCGTCGGGTCCAGTATCTTGTGGCTGTACACAGTGTATCAGACTTATGTTGTAAGGCGCCGGTAACATTTGTTCTATGGGCACCAACAAATACTCGTTTTGAAGATGAGAGAAAGTTTTGTGTGCGAGCTTTGGTTGCCGAACTCGACACATTGAAGCTGTTTCTGATCTCACCAAGCCTCTGGTTGTAGCCAGAAAACTCAACTGTATATTCTGTTTCGCTAACAGCAGCAACAGAGCCTGTTAATCCGATTGTATTTGGTTTAATTCTTATTGCAAGATTCCAGCTTTCGTCATCGTAAACATCATGGTATAAACTACTTGATATCTCACTAGACATAACTGATGAGGATAAAACAAATTTTACATTTTTTGAGTATGCTTCATCTCTCTGGGCATAAACATAAAAGCTCGGATCGAATACTTCTGTTTGTGGCAAAATAGAACTTGCAGAGTGGATACCAAACAAGGAGACTCTGGTAAAATCCCTTTCGAACTTGTCCATTAGGCGGACAAATTTTGGAAATACTATGTCTGCCTCCTGGGTAAATCCATACCGAAGCTCATGTGAGTTAACTCCAGAGCCAGAAATGTATCCAAGTTGGGTGCTGTCAGCAGAAGCAGATGAGTAAATCACCGCACCCAAGTTCTCTATTTTATTGAAATTTACTGAAGATTTTCTTAGTATCGTTTGCTTCAGATTATTCTCAAGCTCGTAAACATAATTGTTGGCATAAGTGTTTAATCTTATAAGCTTGTCATCAATATTAAAAGCTCTCAGGACATTTCTAACAGCCTTTTCTGTTCCTTTTGACTTGAACAAATAAGTTACATTGTTATAGAGATTTAAATAAATGAGATTCTTTATTTCATCTAGATCGTTTTCGAATGCTTGCGTCTCGCTTCTGTTCAAGAATTTTTCCATAACACTTGAATCTACAAAAATCTCAGGAGACTGAAGCCCCATAGATGGTGGGAGGTGCTTGGCAAAAGAAATTGGTTTATGAGAAGCGCTGGTGTAAATCGGAGATTTTAAACTTGACACAGCTTCTATTTGAAGATATAGCTTGTCAAAATATGATCCTACAATGTGGTTTAGGTATTTAAAGTTGGTGTTGCCAAGCTCTTCGTGCTCTTCTGAAACCCAACTTGGCATAAATGTGAAAAAAGCCGCGTTGTTACGCAAATCATGATCAACGCCTTTGCTCACCAAGTCGGTCTTTAATGAAGAGACACTTGGGTGTGTTGAGTAAATAATCGGATCAAGATACTCGCTCGTGGCTGCGCTAGCAGAAACTATTGCTGAACCTGTGTTTCGAGAGGTGACAGTATACCCATTGAATGTTCCATTGGAAATACGACCAGAATAATCCAAAACAATATTGTCTATTGTTGTATCACCCGTTATGCCTTCATTGAACTTGTAGTATACACCCAGGGTGGTATTAGAGATATCTGTATTAGCACCACCACGGACTTGCCCAAACCAATTTCTACCAATATCTTGTGCTGTTCTCTCGGTTTTCCAAAAACGGAATTCATCCATAGAGCCAGTGAAGAAGAGATGCTCTTGGATGGCAGAACCAGATGCTATGTGAGCGATTGTTCCAGATTGTTCAAGGGAAGCAACATAAGCGCTCCCTATTGTAGTTGTGTGATCGAGTTTACCGTTTAGATAAAATTTTGTTATAATTCCTGCTGCGTTGCCCTGATTTTTGAAAGAAATAGCATAATGATTCCAGTCTAAAATTGATGTGGTGGTGGGCGACGTTCCTATGCGTTCATTTCCAAAAATTGCAACATTTGATGCACTGAGGGTTGTGAAGAATGGGGATGAAGCAGTAGTTCCTGAGAGGTATAGGGTGAATTCGTCCCCTCCTACAGAATTGGTCAGGTGAAAAAGAGCCTGCTTGGTGTCATTTGCAATTTCTCCATTTTTGAGCCAAAACTCAACGGTAACGCCTTTGGTGAAGTCACATTTTAGATTAGATTCTCTTGTTCCTTCTCCATAATCTGTCGGCAGTCCAGCAGTCGTATAAATGTTTTCATCATAAATGTTTGCCGTCTCTCGTTGTGAAGATTCTGGATCTTTAAAGAGCCCCTTCGTCGTATCCGAGTCAATTGTGTGCGGACCACCCTTGAGAGATATTGATGAAGTTGAAAAATTGACATATCCATTAGTGCGAGGATAGAGGTTATTGAAAATATATTTTTCTATACCAAGAGATTTATTGAAAAATTCATTGTATTCTGCGTCAGAACCATCATAGGGATAGAAATCTATAATTCTATCGATTGCGGATTGGTAGTATAGCTCTGCGGATCCAAAACGAGCGAAAGATAGAGGCTCGTTATAATCTATTTGTGGTTCAAACGTGTTATGTTTTTCAGAAATTGCCTCAACATTTCTTGATGATTCAGCATCAGAGAAGGCATCTTTCTGGCTTGTGTTGGGAACGTAGTTTGTTGAACGGTCAAATAGGTCTTTAATACTCATAATCTTCTACTCGGAATAGGAATTTTTGGTCTTGCTCGATCCAAGATTGCCTCTGTGAATCATAGA
>JGI25128J35275_1000153_pt1 | contig 21551 bp, 17 predicted proteins | sample ETNvirenome_2_60_FD_35275 | JGI IMG/M metagenome (IMG submission 35275)
TCAAGAAATGGCGGGACAACTCAATCAAATTATGAACCNAAGCCAAGNNCAAGGGTCGTGATACCATGTCTGACGAACCGGGAGCCGTGCAAGACCTTGTCCTTCAAATCGACAGGGAGATGTCAGCCAAGTCGTTCAAGTACTTCTTTACAGAAATGCTCGGCTTCGACTATTCCCACCATCACCAATCATGGGAACAGGGATTGAATGGCAACAAGTACTACTGTGTCAAAGCGTCCCGTGACCACGGCAAGTCTGTGTTCTTCATGTCCTATGCGCTTTGGATTGCCGCATTCCAACCTAAGACACACATCATGATTTTCTCACACTCTCTTGAACAGACGCTGGAACACATGCGTTTCATNAGAGGCAACATCGAGGGCACTGAAATCCTCAAGCATCTCAAGCCTACTGGCAAGCCTTGGGCTAAATCTTACTTTGAGTTCACCAACGGTAGCCGTATGATGGCAAAGTCCGTTGGNGGNGCNACTCGTGGTTTCCACCCTGATGTGGTTGTCTGTGACGATATTCTCTGGGGTACGACCGCAGGCGAACTCCAGCGTGCCGCTGACTGGTTCTATACTGTCCTGCTCCCTGTTCTGCACCACACTGGTCGCATGATGATGGTCGGTACACCGTTTTCGTACGATGACCTGTACTCTGAACTGGAACAGAAAGAAACCTTCCAAGTNGAAACATACCCCGCTATCAACGACAAAGGCGAAGCCCTTTGGCCTGAGCGTTGGGATTTAGACGCACTTAAGATGCGTGAGAACTCAATGCCTGCTATCAGGTTCGCTCGTGAGTATCTCTGCGAACCTATCCACGATACATCCAGTATGTTCCCAATGTCGTTGCTTGAGTCCGCTCGTGACGAAAACCTGTCCCTGCTCGACTATGCCGAGCACGAGTACGATGAAAACGGCGAGTCCACTGGTATCTTCGGTCAGCATTTCATTGGCTGGGACCCTGCAATTGCTTCCGACAAGAACGCTGACTACACCGCTATGGTTGTTCTGCGTGTCGTCCCCGGTGACAACACCAAGCAAATCGTGCATGTGGTCAACGAAAAGGGACTCGGAGGTATGGCACAGAAAAAGCGCATGCTCCTTCTCAACAACAGGTTCCAACCAGACCTCATCGAACTTGAAGGCAACAACTTCCAGCGTATGTTTGAGGCTGAACTCAAAGACATGCGTGATGATATTCCAATCAANACCTTCATGACCACTCGTCAGCGCAAGGAAAGCATGTTCATGTCGTTGCTTCTTGCTCTTGAACAAGGGCAAATCAAAACACCTTGGGGCGACGAGAAGAGCAGGGAGCATACCCGTATGTTAGAAACCCAACTCAGTCGATTTGGTATGACCAATGCCGGTCGATTAGAATCGGTCGGCTCTCACGATGACTTGGCTATGGGCCTCGCTCTTGCTAACTGGGGTACCAAAGAATTCCGTGGCAACATTGTGTTGCTTGAGGAAGACGACATGCCCGGATTTGATTCTTGGATGCTCGGAGCCCCGAGTATGCCGAACCCGACTTTTGGTGGAGATGACATATTTGTTGCGTAATCAAATTAGGGACCCAAATGCTGATAAAGCAATAACGCCGGAGTGAGAATTATGTGGTCTTCGTTATCGGTCGGCTCATCCTATTATCAGTTGGATGTCGGTGATGAATTGACCAGCCTTGTCGCATCAGCACTGACAGCACACCCTCTGCTAAAGCATCAGCCAATCGATGCTATCACCATTGCAAAGCAGACCCTTCCTCAACCTGAGCCTGAAATTTTTGTTGAGAACTACGATTTCCCAGCCAATGGCGACTCATGGTTCATCAGTCACTTTGGCAAGGGAGCAGAAGAAGTTGTCAAGAATTTCAAGCGAGCCAGAAGGCACATGAAGGACATGAAAGATGACATCGACAAAGCCATCGATAGTGTCAGAGAACTCAAATCCAAAGAAGTACAAAAAACACTTGATGCTGTCCCTTGGGCCCATCATCATCATGATACCATACGGAACCTTGGCCTCAGTGACAGGAACCTCAAATCGCTTCGGCTTTTTGGTAAGTCAAGAGAAAGCACACTCCGCAGAGCCTGTATGCTTTGGGAATCCGCTGACGATGCTCTCAAGATGCTTGATGAATTTGAAGATGTCTGGGGCGAAGAGGAACAAAATGCATGGGTCACAGCAATGGAACAGCGGCAAGACGCTAAGAAAATGTGGCGCAGTGGCCTTCATCAAATCGACACGCTCACAAAGGAACAGAAGGGCTGGCTTGAAATGGCCAAACAAGAGTTGTCAGAAAAAGGACACATGCGTGCCCGTGACATCACATCAAACATGATTGAGAAGGGAGCAAGCCGAGTTGATTCTAACCGCATGTCCAAACTCCTCAGCATGTACGGTGAAGAAGTCGACATCATCAAGGCACCTCGCAGAGGTGAATATGTTGTCTTGTCCACAGACGGTATCATTGTCAAAGACCCATGGGCTTATGCCGCTGGTTTCTTCGATGCTGATGGTTCTATCTTCATCACCAAGCGTGGCGAAGTACGGGCATCAGCCGTGGCCACTGGTGACAGAGGTCGCTACCACTGTGAGCGTTTGCAGAAAACATTGGGTTGTGGCACTCTAAGCCTCGATGAAACCGTTGGTAAAAACAGCAAGCGCAAGGTACACAGACTCAACTTTCAATCCAAGTCTGATGTGCGAAAGGTACTCAACGGAGTCCTTCCCCACTTACAATTAAAGGAACTTCAAGCAAAAGCCGCTTTACGGTGCTTAGAAGAGGATAATTCTATTCACAAGGAGCAACTGCGGTTGTTTGTTCAGCATGAGAATTGGAAGGATGACCCTGAAAAACTCGATAAAAAAATGGGCGACTGGACCATTGACAAAGAAACAGTCATGAGTTGGAAAGAGGTGCTATGATGGCAGAAGAAAAAGGCAGAGTCCGTACAGCATTGAGTAATTTATCCGAGAGGTTCCGACGCCGTCGTACCCCTGAGCCACAGATGCCGCTGTGGACCACCGGTATTCAAGAGCCAGTCATCGCACAGGGCATCACCATCCCCGCTTTGTATTCAGTAGCATCAGAAAATGTCATTCTCCGCACAGTTATCACAACCCTCCAGCAGGAAATTTTCCGCAGAGGCTACTATTGGGAGAAGGCGTATCACATGAAGTGCAATGTGTGTGACAAAGAGCACCAACATGATGTTGAACAGTGTGTTGATTGTGAATCCATGGATTTGTCAAAACCCGACCCTAACAATCTTGTGTACCCTAAGTGGCTTATCGACCAACGAAATTCAATGGAACAGCGTTTCATGGATGTTCTGCGTGAGATTGAGTACGACCTCAACATTGTTGATGATGCGTTCCTTATCATGGTCAAAGAGTACTATGTTGACCCAGAAACCAACGAAGTTCAATTTTACAGAATCAAAGAACTTCTGCGAGGTGACCCTATCTTCATGCGTATTGTTGCTGACAAGCGTGGTGTTCGTGGTGGACGGTACAAGGTGTGCCCCCTCCACCGTGACCAAGTCCGAGGATATTCGGAACAGGATAAGAATTGTGAAACATGTGGCCATGAGTTGGAAGATGTTCACCATGTCAACACAGCAGGCGCAGGTAAGTCACAGTATTATTTGGAAGGCGAAGTGTTGCATGTAAGCAAGTACCAGCCTTCAAAGTTGTACGGCCGTAGCCCTGTTGCCACACTGTGGCGTCAGGCAATGACACTTACGGCTATGGACAATTACATGTACACTGCATATTCCAAACGCCGTGTCCCAAGAGGTCTTATTTCGATTACGACTGACAATGTTGAATCAATGAAGTCGTTCTGGAAAGGCGTTGATGAGAAACTTGAGCGTGACCCGCACTACATTCCTAAGATTGCTGTCGAAAGCCAAGGTGGCCGAGGCGGCGTCAATTGGGTTAAGTTCATGGACACGCTGGAAGAGATGCAATACATTTCTGTGCGTGATGAGATGAGAACNCGTCTGGCCGCTTTCTATGGTGTGTCCAATGTGTTCATGATGGACACTGGTAAATCTGGCGGATTGAACAACGAAGGACTTCAAGTCCTTGTCACCAACCGTGCTGTTGAGTTCGGACACAAAGTGTACACTGAGAACCTGTTCCCTCGTTTGATGGAAGAGATGGATGTTCACGATTGGAAACTCACGCTTTATCCCAACGAAGAGGAAGACGAAGTCACACGCTTGCGTCGTGATGAGATGGAAGTCAACATTGCACAGCGTATGGCTCAACTTGGTTATCAGGCTGAACTCATTGAAGAGGGCGGCCGTGACATCCGATTCATCTACAAGAAGCAGGAAATGCCACCCGGCGCTCCTCAAGGCGGAGGCCCCCCAATGGGCGGTATGGGTCAGCCCGGTGCCTTACCTACACGAAACATTCCTCCACAACTCGCAGGGGCGTTGGCAGGACAAGCGAATGCAGGTATGGCCGCAATGAACCCCGGAGGACAAGGTGTAGGTCTTCGCAACCGTGGACCAGCCAGCCCTCAAAACTTCCAAACAGCGGGCTCAGGCTCACCAATAGGAAGTGTTCAGCAACGAGGCCCACCAGCCTCACCACTTCAACAAGCCCGTGACAGTACCAGTGGTTTTTGAGCAAACTTAAAGACAAAGGGAGTAATCGCATGGACATGGACCTAAAGAAATTGGACCCAATGGCTCGCAAATTGCGAGGTCATGTTGACGCTTTTTACAAGGCACTTGAAGAACAAGATTCGTATAACGCAGGTACTCACATTAGTGAAGTCTTGAAGTATGCAGAATACCTTTCAAACGATGTACACTCTGCCATTACCAAGTCGGATAACAGCGTCACACCACAGGGCGTCAACGACATCTATGTCGGAGGAGTACCTGTGCGCAAATTCAACAAGGTACAAGGCGTTCACGAAGCAACCACTCGTGTTTTGCCCGGTACCATCCGAACAAACCGTCGTGGTCCGATTATGCAAGGCCGCAACAACCGTACGCTGTGAGTGATTTAAATGAGCGACCAAGGAGAGGAAAATGTCGCTGAGAAGTTGATGAGTGCATTGATTTCCAAAATGGAAACCATGGACAGCAACTTGCAGATATTGAAAGCAGAAAATGAAGTGCTCAAGGGTCTAATGCAAGACCCTGCGGCTTTGTTGAAGAAGGCAGGATTTGTGTCACGACGAAGCGCAATGCCTGCTGATGTTATGCCAGATTTGTTCCGAGGAGATTCACATAACGACCTCCTCAAGTCTGACGCAGTCGTCGACGGCATCCACATGCCAGCATCGAACCAAGAGTTCCACGAGATGGACTGGGGAGATATTCATCGACTTGCCGCCGAAGCCAAGAGCCAAGGCGCAGTCGGCAACAATTCAGGAATGGAGTGATAACATGCGACCAAGATACGAACCTCGTGACCCTAAAGTTGACCAACTGTTGAAAGCCGCTAAAGATGTTGAACAGCGTTTGCTCAAAGAACAAGGCGTTCCTTTTGAACAGAAAGAAGGAACTGACCTTAACGATGTTCAATTCCATACTCAAGTCGGTGGCGACACAGGTGTACAGAATCAGTATTTCAGCACCAATCAGCGAACTATCGCTGTCGAAGATATTGCCAACAAGGGCGCTATCTCTGAGAAATCAAATGTTCTCGATAAGAATCCTCACTACCCTACTGCAATCTCAACGCTCGCAGGGCACTTGACCGACGGCGGCGACAAGAAAGCAAACGACCGCTCTTGAGGCGGTGAGCGTTTGTCCGAAGATATTCTGCTGAAAGATGCAGAAGATGAGGCTAATCAAGCCACTGCGATAGGAATCGACCCAGACCGGGCAATGTCCCTTTATCAAGATGAGGAAAATCGAAATGCACCGGTACCGCCTTTAACTTCTGCCGATGCTCCCGGTTTATATCAGTCATCACTGCCAACCCAATACCCTCAAGAACAACGAGTACAGAAATTGGAAGACTCTGTCCATAGAGGCAGTCATTGGCCTAAAGACCGTATTCAAAAATTCAACGAACTTACGCCTGAGCGTCAGGAAGAACTTCGTGGCACAAATGCAGAGCACTTTCCAGATGTGTCGCCGCTTGATTTTGACCCCTTGCATGAAACCCATAGCGGAATAAAATCAGACGGCACAGAATTTAGTGTGGCACCTATGTGGGTTCGTTTGCTTGAATCTTTTTTCATGGACGGTGTTTCCAAAAAGGACAAAGAGAAAGAGTACGCTTGGGAAAAGGAATATCTGTTAAGTGACCACATCACAAGGCCCGATGGTTTAGGTGCATTGTCGCCAAACCAAAGTAATCACGATTTGTATGAGGCTCACTACTACAACTTTATCAAACCACAAATAGAAAGAAAGCCAGAAATCCTCGATAAACTGAATGGTCCTGACGGTGCAGAATTTGAAAAGGTCCTACGCCGAATACACATGAACGAGGCTATCAGAAGTTGGCAAAGCGACGAGATTGACGAAGAGAGCGGAAGACGCATAGGTATGGGTGAAGAGGACTACTTGTACGGAATGGAATGGCTTACACCTGCACAGCGTGTACAAGTGTATCAACACATGGCTGAGAACGATATGAATAGTCTTGAGCATCAAACCATACCGGGTTTAGAGAATTACTCCATACCCCGAGCCAAGCGTAATTTTTTACAGCGTTATTCTCCTATTGCCCAGCATTGGACAGGTCACCCAAATTATGCCGCCAATCCAGTCCTTGCCAGATTGCTTAAAGACCCGCCTTACAAGTACGATAATGTACACTTCAAAAGTACATTCAGACAGAACGCACCTGATTTGTTTCAACGCATTCTTGATTACAGTTCTGAAAGGGGCAACATGAAACAACCACATGAACATGGATATTTTCTTCCGAGCGGTGGTCGATTACGCCGAAGAAACACAGCAAATAGTACGCCCGAGGACCGTTTTTCAAAGAACGATTTGCTCTTGGCGGCAGGTATTGACCCTGACTCAACTCAGAGGAGAGGCGATTCTTACAAGTTCTATGAGCAGGGAGAGCATCCGTTGTACGGGGAACTGTGGAACCCTAATTCAGTTGATTGGACTCCAGATGAAATCAAACAATACCTGCTTAGGTTTGAAGAAGAAATAAGTAAAAATAGAAAGGACCATGGTGCAAGAAATGCTGTTGCTTTTCACTCCCAGCCTCATGTTGCACACGAAGGTGAAGGTGCGCACCCAGAAGAGTACACGATGAATGAGCCTGAATCACTGAGCCATCATTGGTCAAAGGCGCACATGCGGACAGGTGGTATGGGCAAGGCTCACGAAACCAGAAAACACATCGAGCACACAACTAATTTGGTCGAGGGTGAAAGGTCAACTCACTTTTCTTCACACCAGCAAGGTGCGCACGAAATGGATATTCGTCCCTTGATGGGGCCTATGTATGAAGATACATTAGGTGATACTTTGCCGGGGTATTCTCATGTTAAATTGAACAGCATGCGCCCCGGATTCAGTGCACCTGACCTTCATGGTGAATTTACCAAGGACTCAGAACACGGCCCTGTCAATTTTGTTTTTCCACCTGATAATTCAATCCACATGGGTATTGGGCGAGGACCCGTGTATTGGAAAGGGTTTGGCAACAGGCACATTACTCGGGACCTCAACACATTTGCAGGAAGACAAGTAAATGAAGCATACACTCAATACCATTCGGCCATGTCGGCGGGCGATGCTGATACAGCAAAAAGAATCAAAGACAAACAATTCAATACAACAAAGGCACCCGTACATGCTCCCTACAATGCCTTCTTGGGTACCGGTAATAATGCCATTGAAACATCAACTTCTGCGTTCAAGGAAGGACAAAGGGCACTGCCTCACAACAAGATTGCCGCAATGATAGGAGCAAGATTACTTTCCACGCATCCCCAAGGAGTCAGAGCCCACGATGCTCGGAAGATACCGCTTGATGTACCCGACGCTCAATTCGGGGCTGGGCCAAGAATAGAATTTGAGCGAGATTTGCGCAGAGAGCGCAGAAAACAAGGAGCAATTCCGCCTTCTTTTAGTGTCCCTGAGTTCGTTTTTGAGAAAGAAGAGTTGCTTCAACAGTACCTCAGTTCTCTGGAACAAGTAAAGGCAAACCCTCTTATTCCCGAGGCAACAGTTCGGAATGTCGAACAAGGCTTGCAAATCCTTCAAAGTGAAAAAGAATTGGCCAAGCGAAACCATGATTTGAAGCATGGAGGCGTTGCCGAAGAGGACCTCGCTGGCCTCAAGCGTTATCTTGAGGCACGGCAATCAGGAGAACTGCCTGAGAGTTCAGTTGAGCCGGTTCAATTGCCTGATGAATATGAAGATGAAGATGGAAGACTTGAACAACTCCATCACAACCATGATTACATCTCTATGGAACTCCATCAAGTCAACAACGATTTGCAAAAACTCCTGCGTTTGGACAGTCCAGATGCTGTACAGGTTGAAGAAATAGACAGATTGAAAATGGAAAAACACCATCATGAGCAAGATTTGCTCGATATTGAGAACGAACTCAATGTTGTGACTGATGATGAAATCGCCCCTCATCTGGACAGGGAAGGTAAAGAAATCCCAAACCCTCGTTATCGGCATCTGGACAGTGAAGGTAAGTTTCAAGAAATAGTCAACAGTCACATCGAGGCTATTGAACAAGCGGCTATGCATGTCTTGCAGAAATGTCGTGAGCAAGGTTTTGACCCCTTTGAAATGTTCAAGGATGAATTTGGAAACCCACGGCCTGACACAGCGGTTGCGTGGCTGATGATGCAAGGGAATACCTTCCTCAATGTTGCTCCACATGGAAGTCACAAAATTGGGGCCATGATGCCCGTTGTTGAGCAAAGGGCAGAAGAAAATCCGGGTGCGGGTGTATCGCACGAAAATATGCTTGTCAATATGTTGCAAACGAGCCCGTACAAACTTAACCCCAGTGGTCTGACAGATGCCGAGTGGCTTAGAAAATTGGACTTGACAGAGGAACTGGAAGAAGATGGCAAAATGGTTGTCCACAACAATGTTGACCAAGCGGTCATCGACCACGCCATAGAAGTTAAACGGCAACTCATGGCGAAAAACAAGGCCGAAGACAAAATAGGTAGGGAGTTCATGGTCGTCCCTTCGGAAGAAATTATTCGCAGAATGGGCGGAATGTCGGATGAAGTGTACGGTCAAAGGTTCGGTGACAGTCTGGCGACTTATCTGAAAGATGAAATGAGTTTTAGGAAAATCGGTGACCGAATCGTCGACAGGTCACATTACCCAAACACTCCTGCTGACAAGGTACCTTTAGAAAACCTGTTGCTTACAGGGAAAGGGAGTGGAAGGGACGGAAAACCTTCGCATATTAAGGGCACGAACATTCATCCTCTGCACGCACAGGACAAAGGTTGGACGGATAGGTTCAATCGTCGACGCAAGATTATGCAGACTTTGACAAAATTTCTGAACCTGACAAAAAACAGAGCCGCAATGAAAGACAATTTTTTGTCACACCATGGCTTACATCCTACCGCACATTCACTTTCTCCAACATATTTTGAAACAGAGAACAAACGCCGCAAAAAAGCAGGCGAGCCAGAGTTGCAGGTACCTAAACGGTACCAAAAACCAAACACAATCACAAAACACGACAAGTACATCCTCGGTTTGCTTTCGACCCTTTCTGGTTTTGTTTCTCGACCAACGGACGAGGCGCATGAACGAAAGACTCACAGTATGCAAGAAGACCATGCGTTAGAATTACAACAGATAGGTCCGCTTGGTAGCCACGACACAAATGCCGCCTTGGCCATTTACAATTCTCCTTCGCTCAGATACCATGAGGGTAGCCGCAACCACACCGTACCACTTGGTCTTCACATCGACCATGCCACAGGAGAAATGACAGCGTATAAGAAGGACAAGCCAGAAAAAATGCAATTGATTACTCCGACATTGCCCTCGGTGCTGGCCCTTGCTCCACCAGAACATCATTCTGCATTTGGTCCAGCGCACAAAGGTGCTCACACTCTGGACAGCATGCCTCATTCTATGCTACCTAATTCTGCAAACCGAACAATATATAGCGGTCAGGGCACAGAGCACAACAAGATGGACGGTCCTTCGCTTCTTGCCTCGCTCACAAATCCTGATGTCATCAGGAAGGACATGCCAGAGGGCTTGCCGTCTTTACAGCCCATGCACCGTATCTTTGAACTGGATGACTTGGAGCACTTGCGTGGTTTCACTGGCGACTGGATTGTCAGTGCATTCCCAGAAGGTGAGCGGTTTTTCGTTGGTCACAAAGAAGGTGAGATTTTCTCCAAGGCAACCCTGTCGGAAGAGGAGAAAGACGCTTTCAAGAAGGTGAGCGACAAACAATACATTGTCGATGTCATTCGTGGCAAGGATGTGTTGCACATCTTCGATGTCATAGAATACGATGACGAAAACGCATTTGAAATGCCGGTACAAGAGCGCATCAAGATTCTCCGTGGAGCCATGGAAAGTCATGAGATGGTGCATGTACCAAGCGCATCCGACACAAAACTCACTGATGACGACGGACTTGCTTCCGCAGTCAAGGCTCTTGACACTGACCGCATTCTCATGCGTGACGCCAAGTCAGCCTACATGAAGGGCGAACCTCGTCATCCAAAGTGGGTCATGTTGCAAAGCGGTACAGAAGTTGTGCTCATGGTCCTTGACCGCCGAGGTGACGGGCCTTACACATACCGACTTGGAACCGGGCCTGTTGCGCACGGTGAAGACTTGGGTGACCGCAGAGTCAAGTACGAAGGTGACGACTACATGGATGTAGGAGCGGCTTTTGAAAGCGAAGACAAATACAATGTCGGTGACTTGGTGAAGGTCGATGTGACCAATGTCACAGAAACACAGGCGTCAGAACAGCAGAAGTTGTTCACCGTACACGCATCCAAGATTGAAGGTGAGGCGGAGGGTGAGCCTTTGGTCAGCAGTGATTCTCTTGGTATTCTCGCTAAGGCCGAACCATACCAGCACGGTGTTGAAATTTTCAGAAAGGGAAGCAATGTCCACATTCAGATGGAACAAGGGTCTGTTCTTTACAAGGCGACACAGACACAAGCAGGTTGGTCTGTTCATACGCCACGCAGTGACAACGGTTATTTGATTCGGCTTTCTGAAAGTCAGCGACCATTCTGGTCACCAATTGTTGGTATTTTGTTGAAAGCCAACATGGAAATCGAAGAGAAGGCAGAGGTGCACGAATCAGAAGATGATGCCGAGCCGCTGATTGAACCAAAGAAAGTCAAAGGTACCGACTGGAAAAAGAAAGCAGTCATGGTCAAGGGACTTGAGGTCGCCATGCGTTTGCTCGCTAAGAGCGGTGTAGGTGCAGTGGGCGCATCTAATTCTGGTACGAAAGGACTTGGTATCGATTACGCCACACCTATCGAGTCACCCAGTGGCCCTACGAACATCACCGATAACAAAACCATGCCCGATTACGATGTGCGTGATGTCGAGCGAGATAAGAAGGAGGAGGCCGAAGACAAAAAAGAAGTCAAGGAAAACGGCACACTGAGCCCAGATTTAGAACTCACAGACGAGAAAGCCGTGTATCATACCTCTTGATATAGTATGACAGGTCTATCGTGGGGTAATGGTCATGGCGACTTCACTCAGAACCACTCCCTTCTCCCAAGAAGGTAGTATTTCTATTTTGAAGAGCGGTCAGGACCTTGTCGTCGCAGGATATGCTTCCGTCGAAATGGTCGACAAGCAAGGCGACCTCATCACCCGTGATGCACTAAAGGATGCATTTGGCGGGTTCATGAAAGCAGAAGACTTCCGCAATGTGCAACTCGCACATTCNAACATCCAAGTCGGGTCGGTTATCGACTCTTACACTGATAGCAGTGGACGACTTTGGAAATCCGGTGTTGATGATGCCGGACTCTTTGTTGTCATCAAACTTCGTGATGACATCGAAAAGGCCCGAGAAGTGGCCAATGAAATTCGCAAGGGTGCCCTACGGGGGTTCAGTATCGGAGGACAGGCTTTCAAGCGTGTCAACAAATCCGATTCAAAGCATGGAGATTACACTGAAATCTCCAAGTTAGAACTCCACGAAGTGACGATTTGCGAAAAGGGAATCAACCCAGAAGCAACCTTTAGAATTTTGAAGGAGGACACGAATATGACAGAAGACACAACAATGAATGAACTATCGTCCGTACTGGACAGAATCAACATGCGACTTGATGGAATGGAGAAGGGCGAAAACCCATTTGAAGCCATGAAGGATAAGAAAGAAGAAAAGAAAGATGAAGAGAAACCTTCCGAAGACAAGGGCAAAGAAATGTCCGAAGACAAGGAAGAACAAAAAATGTACGGTGGCGACCAAGACATGGCCGCAAAATCCGAATACAGCGATGTCATCTCATCTGACTACCTCAACTGGATGGAAAACACCCTCAAATCTGCTGGTGTTGATACCGCTGGGGCACGCTCTCATTTCGACAACTTGGAGAAGGCACAACTTGGTGGCTTCGACAACCCATCGTCCGTTGACGGTGCTGAATACTTCGCTGGACAAGTCAAAGGCCGTGCACAAGAAGGTGGCAACCCATCGACTGGTGCAATCTCCGCCTTGAACAGTGGCTCCAAAGCAGATGTTGCAAAGGGCTACCTTCACCCAGCCGACCTCACCTCCGCTCAAGTCGAGATGGCATACGAAGCCTACAAGGCCGCATCCATCGAAAAGCAACTCAAGTCCTCTCTTGGAACTGTGTTCGCTGACCGACTCGCCAAGGAACAGACCGCAGAGGTCGAATCCCGCCGTGCTCAAGAATTTGACGCACGCCAACCACTTGCTTCTATTGAGAAGGCAATCGCCTCCTTGAGCAGTCGCATCGACAACCTCGGCTCCGCCGAAGGTGCAAGCATCCGCAAGTCGGCCGCCGCACCAACCATCAATGTCCCTTCAACCGAAGACCTCGCAAACATGTCTTGGGACGAAGTCCACAGTCTTGCGGGGAAAGCATTTGAATGAGGAGGAATAATATATGGCACGAAATTACCTACGAACAATTAACGATATGGAACGCTACTACTACGGTGCAGGCTCAAACATGGGCTACGCATACTCCGGTAGCGAACTTCTGAAGGCTGACGCACCAATGCTCTCGACGACTGCTGGTACCTACCAAGCAATCTACGGACGCAAAGTGTGGTCCCAACTCAACCAAGAATTCAACGCATTCAGCATCTTGCCCAAGAAGCCTTGGGACCGCTCTGGATGGCGTGTCGTGACCGCTCGCCCTGACTCAACCAAGGGTGGCGGCATTGCTGAGAATGGAACACTTCCAGAAACCACCAAGCCTACCTTCCAACACATTGCCGCAAAGCCAAAGACCATTGCACACACCTTCGACATGAGCGAAGTTGCAATCTTCCTTAACGACAAGGATGACGGTCTTGGTGACATCCGCTCCGTCCTCAAAGAGGAAATGGGCAAGCACCACGCAGAGGAAATCAACAAGATGCTTTTGCAAGATGTTGACACTCCTGCTGGCAACGATTACGAGTCCTTGGACCGAATCACCGCCGCAAGCACCATGGACAGCACCGGTACTGCGTATGCCGCAACCGTGAGCGGTGGCTCTTCCACTACTCACACTGCGCATGTGAGCGCCGCATCTGACCTTGACATTTACAGCATCGACCGAAGTGCAAACACTTGGTCCGACGCAGAAGTCAATGTCGCTTCCGACGCTGGATTGACTGAGCGTGTTCTCAGCCTCGACCACATCGACGACATCTTCCAGAAGATTTGGGTCCGTGGTGGCAATCCAAAGGTCATCCTCACAGGATATGACACTTTGATGCGCCTGCAACAACTCCTCCAGAGCCAACAGCGGTTTATGGAAGAAAAGCGTGTGACCCCAACCATGGGCGGCGTCAAGGGTGTTCCCGGTATCGAAGCCGGATTCATCGTCGCTACCTACAACGGCGTCCCAATCATTCCATCCAAGGATGTTTCAGCAGACGGCATCAGCCGAATGTACTTCTTGGACACTGACTACCTTCACTTTAGTGTGGCAAAACCAACTCAGTACTACGAGTCTGGTATTGAAACCGGTGACCCATTCGCCATTAACCGCCTCGGTCAAGAGGGACTTTACCGAACAATGGGTGAAGTCTGGACAACTTTCTTTGGAGGTCATGGTTCAATCCGAGACTTGTCTTGAGATTGATGGTGAACAAACAACATGGAGATGAAAAATTATGCAAGAATTATCATTAGCAGGAACAGCAACAGCAACACTCGTTGGAGCATGGGAACTACGAGCAGGCTCTCACAGCACCACAGAGTGGCAAGACGGAGCGGCAGATGTCGCATACCCCGGCGGTGGCCCGGGAACCTTCAACGCTTCTAACAGCGATGGAGCAAACGGCTACGACCCAGCACCAAAGATGGCTCTGATTACCTTCACAGGTGGCGCAGACAACGAAACAATCATTCTCAGCGGTGGAATAAGCAGTATCTTGACTGTATTTATCCAAGAGAACGACGCAACCCCAGTGAACGATGCACACGCAAGCAACAACATGGCTCTTGACATTTCAAGAAGCGGTCTAACATTGACCCTCCACATCAAAGGTGGAGCATCAGATGTTGTTGGCGACATCATGGTGATGTACAACTGAGGGTGGTTAATTGCCTACGGTGACTTCACTTGGCCCCTTCTATGAACGAAGGGTTCCTTGTACACGATTGGTGGCAATCCGTCACCAACCCTTGGAAGTGACACAGGAGTTCTTGAACGAATACCGTCACCGGTTCTCTGCCAAATGGTGGAGAATCGAAGGCGACAATCCAGAACCTGTGACCACAGACCTCGGTGAAGATGGCTTACCTGATGAGGGATGGACACGAAAGGACATCACGGCTTGGCTAAAGGACAACGGTGCAACGGTTGGCAAGTACGCAACCAAAGCAACCCTCCTTGGCATGGTCGAAAATGTTCTTAACCCAGAACCCGCACCAGAGCCTGTACCAGAGCCGGAAGAACCTGCGCCAGTCGCAGAAGAACCCGCAGAGGCACAACCAGAACCAACAACAGGAGATGAACAATAATGGCTATTACAATTGACCCCCGACCAACCGTTTTCGGTGACCGAATGGTAATCACAGGTTCTTATGAAGCAGGTGATACGACTATCAATTTGAGTTCTCAACTCTCAAGCATTGACTTTGCTGGCACAAACAGTGCCGCAATTAGCGTTTCTTTACCCGAAGCGGGAAACAGTGCCGCAGAAATTGTGCTCAACATGAACAACCAAATCGCTGTTAGTGGAACCACGATTACAATTCTGGACCCACTTCAAACAGGTGGCGGCGGCACAGCCGCAGGTACATTCATCGCAATTGGTCGCCGCTCTTGAGGTGACCAACGATGGCAGTACTCAGTGGATATGGAACCCGAGTCATCGGCCCTTATAGCCCTCGTGCTATGGCTGATGGTACGGCAACTGCGCTCATCCAAGCAGACATTCGTGCCACTGGTGGCACAGGTGCTCTTGGTGTAGCCGCCGCAAACACTACCGCTCTTGTCACTATCGAGCCTTTCATGTCACTTGGCAACCATTACTTCCTCCTCACCTACACAGTCTGAGGCGATTGAATGGAGTCACAGAACAACCTTGGCTTGGAAGAAATCGAACGCTTGCAGAAGCGTGGCATCCGCCTTGCAGAATCTTACGGCAGTGGCTCAGTGTTTAACACAGAGCGTCCGTTAGAGGGCATCACCCAAAAGCAACGGGTTCGTACCAGTAAAGCCGCAGATGTTATGAACATTGGCTCAGGTACACGGTGTAAGGCGTGCGGCATGCTGTACTTCTGTTGGGTCGACAAATGTCGAACCTGTGGTCAAAAGATGGACTTCAACCTTGGAACACATGATGAATCTGGAGCGTGAAATCAATGAGCAGAATACTTGTACGCAAAAGTGACATTTTGAAATTCGGTGACAAAGACAATGAGGCTATGCGTAATTTTTCAGGCAATAGTAGCAAGGAAGAAAGAGAGCGGGTCGTACAAGAAATATACGACCGCATGGGTATAACACCAGAATCTTTAGCCGAACAGGCAAAGAAAACTCCCGAACAAAGGGCGGCGGAGTTGGGTGAAGAAGTTGCAAGAGAAACCGAAAAGAAGCACAGACAGCAGGCTATCAACATCCGTGAAGGAAAGAAGTTCGCTGAGGAAGTACTACCAAACATTGCTCTTAGTGGTACTTCGGCATCTCCTCCTACCGAAGCACAACCGTCTGCACCAATGCAACCAGACGCCGAGTCTTTTGCTATCCCGCCCGGCTTCAAGCACGGCCTTGGAGCAAAGGCTCGCAAGGTGCTGACCGAAGATGGTCGGTTGAAAAGAATCGTTATCGAAAACCAAGAGGGAGGAGCAGAAGGCGCAGGCATTAGCCACAACATGCTTGTACAGGACCCGTCGGGCACCAGCCCTTACTTCCGTTCACGAAAGGGGCCACGAGATACAATACCTATGAGTAAATTCCTTCACAGATTTATGAGCAGAGAGCCACAAAGAGCGGCTCAATTGTTTGGCTATCCTCACATGGCTGACCGAAAGACTACGACTCAAGATGACAGGGATGAAAGAATGCAAATGCAGATTGGTATGGCCTTGCATGCTATGCGGGAAGACCCCAATGTATTGGCTAACCTTGTCAACGCACAGGGGCTGGCCGTCACAGATAAAAGCGTACCAACGACACCCGAGGAAGCACTTGCACAAGTAAAGCGCAATTTCCCTCAAGTCACTGTCCCAAGTCAGCAAGAACAACTTGCTGTGGAAATGATGCGAGAGCATTTCCCTGATGCTATTCCCGAAGGAAATCCTACCTTAGCGGCGGCGTTTGCACAAATAGACCGAAGTGATGGAGAAACCATGAGTGCAGAAGACCTCCAAGAACTCACCGTAGGACAAGGAGAAAAGGTCGATGTACAAGGTGTAGTTCAACGCAAGCCTGATTCTGAAACACAGTCCTCACAGTTGGACCGACGAATCCTAAACACATTTGGTGCAGACAAGGCACAGGCAAAGCCAGACGAATTTGAACGATTCAGGAATTTCGCTTTAAACCGGCTTGATGCAATTGATTTGGCTGATGACAAGGCCCGTCGTGAATTTGCCGAATCAGAAGAGAAGAGATTTGAAGAGCAAGGAGGATATGAGGCCGGAGCAGAGCGGCCTTTGATGACTCATGATAAGGCTGATGAACTGTTCGGTACCCCTGCCACCCAATTCGGTTTTGGTACAGAACGAATAGACGACCCTATTGAAGACGCTCTTCAATCTGCTATGATGATTCACCAAAGAGCCGAGGCAGAAAGACCTGATGACCTAACCGGTATTGTACAAAGCGATTACGACAAGACAGTCGGAGAGGCTATACAAGCCCGTGCTGGAGCAGAAGGCGGAGCGAACATTGATGATACAAGGGACATGCTTCATCATCTCAATAATGAAATAGAGACTCAGAAAGAATTGCTTGCAGAACAAGGCGAAGCAACGGCAAAACTGCGACAAAGAGGTCGTAAGAACGCTGTCGCAGTAAATATGCAAAACCACATAAACCAACTCATAATGCTAAGAAACAACGCTCAGTTGACACTACAAAAACTCATAGAAGGAAGAGGAGGTGCTCGCAGAGCGGCTGGTACTCCTGCACCTACTCCTGAACTTGCTCGTCTTGCTCGGGACTTCCGGCAAGGTAATGTTGTGGACATGGAAAACGCACCATCCGAACTTAGAGCCGGAGCAAAGCGTGGAGGATTCGACCCGAACACACCAATCCAAGGTCTTCCAAGTCAGGCTCGTGGAGCAGTCATGCCAGTCACGGAAGAGCAGAGCGCAGAAGCACGAGCCTTTGACAGCACACTCGACAGAGTCGGAGCAGTCCAGCCTGATGAAAAGATACGCCGCCTCAACGAAAGAGGTCAACGGCGTGATGAAAAGTATGAAGCAAACACTCCTGCCATCGACTTTACTCAAGGCGCTATGCAAGAAGAAACCGAAGAAACCGATGAGCAGAGAATTGCAAGACTCATCAACGAAGCAATGAATCCTGATAATGTTGAAACAGGTTTCCCAATGTCACTTGGAACGCAACTTCTAAAAGGAATCCAGCACGACTTGTACTACAAGGGCGTGTGATGTTCGATGCCAGCAGTATTCAGTCCCGGTGAGGTCGAAACCCGTCCTCTGCATCCAGAGGAGATTGTGTACACAAACGCACAGAAGGTAGCAGACCTTCTTGGTATTGGACCGGGAGAGGCTGTTCTCGTAGGCGCAGACTCTGCGACAGACGGCGTCTTTGTCACAGGCAATGACTTTCGTGAACACGGGTTTAGTGCAGGTGACACTATCTTCATCTATTCTGATGATGACCCTTTGGGTATTGAAAAGAAAATATCTGCGCCTACTACGCACACCACAGGTGTCAAGTTGCCCTTTGAAAGTGGCACAGTCACTGCCGCTACATACACAGTGGCAAAGAACACCTATGTACAAAACACAGCGTCATTCACAGCCAAGCGCCGTGGCGTGACCAAAGCACATGTCGAACAGCGTATCAAAGAGGTACAGGACCGTATCGACAATTACACTCACAATGCTTGGCGACCCTATATCGTGGCCGCCGAGTACATCAACTTCGACACCTACAAGCCGTACCGTCGACGGTACTTCACTGACTATGTCGGTACAGCCCCACTGCTCTTCCGCAATGTTCAGCAAATCTTGCGCATTGAGATGTGGCAGGGCGAGAACTATCGTGAGATTGGTTCAGCAGAGGCCCGTCTTGAAATCGTTGATTACACTGCACTTGCAAGCGATGCTGTGTACATGTCACCCGGAGGAGGGGGCTTTGCCAAGTTGGCAGTAGGTACAGGCACCCAGCAATGGGATGCCACATTCGACAAAGTCACAGCCGCTCAGAATCTTGCGGATTTGATAAACCACGAGGACCGCACTGGAAGAGGCACTGTTGCATTTGACACAACAGCGTCCTTTGCAAGTCCTGACGGCACGACCTTCACACTCCCCGATGCTTCGACTTCGACAGGCTCACGCAGTATGTTTGTCAATCATGAGTTCTTAGCCACAGCCAACTCAGATTACGGCAACGGCAAGTTGAAAATTACAAGCATGCGTCAGACCAAGGGGGGTGAGTCTGCTTCAATTGCTGTGAGCGACTCGACTAATTTGGCGATTTCACAAACCACTTCTGTTGAAGTAGCGTCAGGAGTTATCGACGCTACACCGGGAGCAGGTGCTTTTACTATCACATTTGCCAACACTGCTGACGAAGACAATCGTGCTTCGTCTTTCCTTGACTATGGTATAGTCAGAGGAGTGAACCCCGAAGGAGGGGTCTGCATCATCGGCTATCGTGCTAACAGCGGCACAGTGCTCAGCCAAGGTATTTTGTTGCATGGTACATTCAGTGACGATGACACCTTTGATTGGACACAGCATAAATTCCAATCAGACATTGGGGCGTTTTCTGATGCTGGTGGTGACCAAGGACGACTCAAGGACTGGTGGCTCGACCATGAAATGGGTATCATTTACTTCAACAACTCGTACCCGTTCTTTGAGTTCAACGCAATCAAAGCATCCTACATCTATGGTGAGCGGTATTTGGAAAAGGCAATCGAAGAAGCGGCAACTAAACTCGTCGCAGTCGACCTTATCATGGCTGACGACAGAAGCGTACTCATCCCAGAAGGCAGTCAGAACATCACGCTTGCACAAAAGGCAGAGATGTGGAAGAAGGAAGCCAATTCAATTTTGACTCGCTACAAAGAAGTCGTTGTGTTTGAGTGAGGGTTATGTATGGCAAAGGAAGCACTCGACCTCGTTATCGAAACACTTGAGAAGTGGAACAGGGCCAACACAAAAAACATCAAGCCAGTCATCCTCGACATTGCTGACGCTACGCCTGAACGAGGTAAGCGACAGGACTTGCAACGCTCGGACTTCGTTCTTCTGTACGAAACAGCGCACAACGAAGATGTGCCTGACCTCCTGTACAATTTTGTCATGACCCGNATCAACATCACTGTTGACATCCGTACAGCAAAGTCCCGTGCTCACCTNCGCCTNATGGANGATGAACTGCGCCGTTTGATACANGCTGACAGGAAAGGCGACGGCGTCAACTTTGACCGTATGCTTTTCAAGACCAGAACTGATTTGAGCGACCGAACGAAGAAACTCTTCCGGCACACTTTTCAAGTTGAGGTCGTAGTACTGGCTGACCCAGTGGGTGCGTGATAACATGTCTGCCAGCCAAGCGTACAAGGGTGATGTGTCGGAAGTCCTTATGGGACACGAAACAGGACTGTACATTCAGTCAGGGCAACCGTGTACATGGCAGACGACTTGGTCGGCCAGCACTCCCGATTATACTACGCTGGCATTCAAGACCAATGTAGTCTCTGGCAATGTCACTATCTTTGAAAATGGAAAAACCATCCTCAAGGTACCCCTTGGCATGCTTATTGGCCAAAAATTGACCTTCCACCCCTCTGGTGTCGTAGGAGGAGTCCAGCAATTCGTTGATTTTTATTCTGACGGTTTTGACAGCAAGGTCTACTCAATTGTGGACCACACGCTTTCTGGTACAGAAACACAAATCAAAATTGTTCCTGCACTGGAACACGCAACAAGTCCTCGGTCCAGCAACACTGGTGACTCGCTCTTCATCCATTCGTTGGGACTGCCTTCGATTTACAGTGGAGACACTGCTTTTGCAATGAACAGCGCCGCTACTACGAGCAAAGAGGTATCGACCATTGACCAGTTCATTGGCTTGGCTTCGCACATGAAATTGCCCGACACTGAGGTTGAACTTCTTCGGCATCACATCATAGGTCTTGGGCGACAAGCGGCTCTCCAACAAACAGGACGGGTCCACCACAGAGGCGGTCAAATAGAGATGCCTCTTCACAACCCCCGCTGGCTGTATTACAGCCTCGGCAGGGAAACCATCAACGACACCTCATTGCTTGCCAATGGGTATAGCAAGGCCAACACATTGCATGCCACAGTCGTCCCCGGACAGACCTACGCTGATGTCAATGGTTTGGATTTCAATGGTCACACTCTGGCAGTGGGTGACTACATTCTTTTCCAAGATGCTACTCTCGCACCAACTGTCTATTACAAGGGTGTCGAAGGGACATCTTCGCAATTTTGGCCACCTGCCCATGGCAGTTCAGGCATCACAAGTGAGAGCCATCATTTCGACCAAACAGTCACCAGCGAAATACGCAGGGTGCTTGCCATCGAAGACCTTGGGAGCAGTAAATATCGGTGCTATCTTGATGATGCGCTCCATTACGAACACACTACATCTGACGGTATCTATGCATTCAGATTTGCTTCTGATAACTCCACAGGAAGCCCTCATGTAAATGATGCAGGGCGCATCCAAAA
>JGI25128J35275_1000157_pt1 | contig 21311 bp, 14 predicted proteins | sample ETNvirenome_2_60_FD_35275 | JGI IMG/M metagenome (IMG submission 35275)
TTCTCCAACCGTACCATCAGTATTCACAACTACAGGCTTACCTCCAGTAATAGCACCAGAGGCTGTTGCTTGTGTCTGCCTAGATAGTTGTGGGTTGTTACCAACGATACGCATAATTATTATAACTCAGAGTTAGGATCTACCCAATTAGGATTGTTAGTCCAATTGGTTCCATCAAAGAAGTGTTTGTTACCTGACCATCCATCAGGTGCTGTAACATCTTCATGCAGTGTTGCATTGCTACTATTTAAATCAGCAATATAGAAATCTACTGGATCACTTCCAACAGTGATCATGTCAGATCCCATCGTTACTGGTTTATCATCAGCGAATACATATTTACTTAGTTTAGTTGAGTTCTCTACTATTGTCTTAGCCATGTGTATTTATCCTTTCACAATTATATCACTAGCACCTATTGCAGTTCCTGCGATTACCGATGGATCATCTGCGCTAGTATCTAACGATCCATCTGTTTGTACGAAATATTGTTGTCCTATGGTGAGGTCTTCTGGTGATCCAGTATGACTGAATAGTTTAATTGTACCTACACCACTAGTATCTCTATAATTAATTATAGTTTTTTTGTTTCCAGTATCATATTCAACAGTTGGCTGTAATGCTCTGCCACTATCTAGTACAGTTTCTGAACCAAAACTGGGCGTTGTTCCAGATATACTACCAGTTATGTATTTACCTTTATCGCTGTCAGCATCATCTTTATAAGCTATTAAAAATTTATTTGTTGTAGAATCAAAAGCTATGCCTATCTCTGATGTAGCTGCATCATGGAATTTAGTAGGTGTTCCAAAAGTTATATCAGTACCAGATACTGTGCCTACAACTGCATACCCTTTGCTACTATCTCCACCTGCATGATATGAAAATATAACTTTATTAACATTAGTATCAAAAGCTGCATCCATATATCTAGGTTGTGCGCTGGTATGAAATGTAGCTACAGTACCCCAACTAATACTTGTACCACTTACAGTACCTACATAAGCCTGTCCATGAGAACTGGCTCCTCTTAATCCAACAACAACTTTATTATTTGAGCTATCAAAAGTGTTACAGAAATAACTATAATTTGAACTAACAATTACAACAGCAGTTCCAAATGAAATATCCGTTCCAGAAACAGTGCCTACAATAGAGGTAAAATAAAAACTATTACCTCCATCTTTATAAACAATAACAACTTTATTTGAGTTACTATCAAAAGAAGCGGCAATATTAGATGTAGCACCAGATTCAAATTCTACAATAGTTCCAAAAGAGATAGAAGTACCTGATACAGTTCCTACAACTGCTTTGCCTTTACTACTATCTGCACCATCAGAGTACACAATAACAACTTTATTACTATTACTATCGAATACTATTTGAAAATTTTCTGTATTATTACCATCTTCAAACTCTGCAAAACTTCCAAAAGATACAGTGTCATTACTAGTATCTATAGTTCCAACAATAGCTTTACCTGTTCCATAAGATCCATCTCTTCCTGCTATAACTATTCTATTATTTGCAGTATCAACTGCTAGTACAGGAGAAGTACTAATAGCACCATATGTAGATGCAGAACTAAGTACATCAGAAGCAGACCCAACTTGCGGTATATTCCTAGCAATTGATCCAGTAGTTTTTACAGTAGCTTTTTGTCCATCTGCATATGCTGCGTGTGCAAAGCCTATGAAGTTTTCTGATGTTAAGTTAGATGCAGTTTCTCCAGCTACCCTAACTGAAATTGCAGTACCGTAGTTATTATTTGAAGTATCATGGTATGGTATAATATGTCTTTTAATATCTGGATCAAATACTACTGAGTACGGTTGTGTTTGACCACCACTATTAAAGGTAGTTGAATCAGTAAAACTAACACTAGTTCCACTTATAGTTGCTATTCTAAATTTTCCTTTAGATCCATCTGCTCCTGCTCTATACGCTACTAAAAATTTATTTACATTTGTATCGAATGAAGCCCTTATGTAATCAGGTGAAGTTGCGGATTCAAAAACAACTGGTGTCCCAAAAGAAATACTAGTTCCAGAAACGGTTCCAACAACAGCAGTTCCATAATTAGAGTTACCTTCATCATAATAAAAAATTATTACCTTGTTATTTAAGCTATCAAATTGTATATCAAGACTACGATCTCCATTAGTAACTGCACCAGTTTCAAATTGTGTATCGCTTCCAAAACTAATATCAGTACCACTAATAGTTCCTACATTAGCATATCCAGAATTTCCTCTACTATCTCCTCCATCTCGCCAAATACAAACGTGCTTTTGTGCATTACTGTCATATACAATCGATGCAAAAACATTATTATGATTTCTAACAACAGCTTCTGTTCCAAAACTAATAGATGTACCACTAACAGTACCTACCCTAGCAGATACTCTACCTGCTCCTTGTATATCTGTATAAATAACAACGTGTTTTTCTGCATTAGTATCATATGAAGAAACCATATAGTTTGATTGAGTACTATTAAATGTAACAGCAGATCCAAAACTGAGGCTTGTTCCAGACAATGTAGCTACTAGGGCTTTTCCTGGATAAGGATCTGCTTGATCTCTCCAATACACAACAGTTTTACCTGCTTGAGCAACATCGTATGATGCAGCTACATAATAAGCCTGTACGCTATGTGCAACTACAGGAGTGGTATAAGTTAATCCACCATCACTAGCATGAGTAACAACTACAGCAGTTAAATAACCATTATTATCATTATCGTGATAAAAAATAATTGTTTTGTCATTTGAAATATCATAGACACTATCCATGTCAAACGCATATGCAGATTCAAAAACAGCAGCAGTTCCTACATCTTGCGTTATTGTATTAGTGCCTATGGCAGAAACATTACCAGCAGAGTTTACGATAACTGGCCCACCATCAGTTATTGCACCACTAGCAATAGCTCGTACTTCAGCATCTAAAGCTATGTCACCTACAAGTCTCATTTAAGTTCCTATGAAAGTTCTTCGTATGTAACAGTGTATGTTAAATCGTTAGCTGCACTTGCAGTAACACCAAGAGACTTATCTTCTTCTAAGTATAGCCCCACGTTCTTATCTATAATAACTACGAATGAGTCTGCTGGTACTGCTATAGTAGAAGCAATAACCACTGCTGTTCCTGCTAAATCGTCATTCGGATATATTGCTACAGTTACNGTAGCTGAGTTTGTACCATCTACGTTAGATATAATGAGNCTGTTTATTTTCATTACCTTACCAGATGATGCAGGATTATTTACAGCATTNACTGCTGAAGTTCCTGTTAATAATGCGGTTGCTGTCTTTGCAGTAATGGTTGCTACATTGACAATATTAGGTGCTGACATATTTTATCTCCTTTTAGCCAAATACCATTGCCATTGCAATAGCCTTACCTGTCGATGCTCTAGCATTTAATTGTGTTTGTATGTTACTTGTTACACCGTCTACATAGTTTAATTCAGCGGCTGTCGCTGTAACTAGAGTACCGCCTAATTTAAGTCCGTTACTAGTATCATGTGAAGCAATATCAAAATCATATGCTCCATCTAAGAAAGTAGTATTACCTTTAATAATAAGTTTGTCTGTTCCATCTTCATCATACTCTAAATATGTATCTTGATTTGTTCCAAAGTACAATTTTTTATCATCAACTATTGTCATATCTGAAGATACAGTTACTTCACCACTTCCTTTTGGAGTAATGTTTAAACCTACGTTTGAGTCACTACCCATAGTACCTATGACCACTGCACCACTAGCTGCTCCGTTAGTTACTTCTAAAGCATTAGCAGCAGAGCTAACAGTTTGAAATACTACCATTTCTGCACCATTTGCATCAGCGATAAAACCACCATCAGCTATCTTAGGTTCAGTTAGTGTTTTGTTTGTAAGTGTTTTAGTAGTACCAGCAAAGTATGTATCAAATGTATCTACAGATGTTTGTCTCATTGTACCTGCATCGTTAGTGACAATACCATCACTACCTGCAACTGCTGTAGTGCCTACTGAAGTATCACCATCAGATGTAGTATTTATTTCTGCACCTGTTGCTGCAACACCTTCTACGTTTTTGTTTGCATCTACATATGCTTTGATGCTTTGTTGTGTAGCTAGTTTAGTTGCACTGTTAGAAGACATATTATCTTCATCAGCTATGTCTGTAATTGTTACTGTACCGTCTGTAAGTGAACCAAAAGATACTGTACCTGTTGTTGTAATGTTAGATGAGCCATTATCTATTGCACCAAATCCAGAGCTTATACTACCACCATTCAATGCACCAGTAGAAACTAGGTTAGGCATTGCAGTTATTTCATCATCAAAGTATGCAGCTAAATCTGTAACTGCTACCTGCTTCATGGTTCCAGCATCATTGACAACCACTCTATCTGCATCTGCTATTGTAGTACTTGAAGCTGATGTATCACCATCCATAACATTTAATTCAGTCGCAGTAACTGTAGCACCGTCAAGTATATTTAACTCAGAAGCGTCAGATGTAACACCATCTAATATGTTTAGTTCTTCTGGCGTAGATGTAATCTGTGTTGTACTTACAGCAGCTAGTACTGGAATTGTACCAGATTGATTGGGTAGGTTAATTGTACGATCAGCAGTAGGATCTATTATAGTAAGTGTAGTTTCATTCTCATCAGCAGTAGAACCTTCAAACACTACAGCATTTTGAGCATTCATTGTAACAGTATCTACGACTGTTTGTGTACCACTAACTGTAAGATTACCTGTAACAGTTAAGTTATCGCCTATAGTTACTTCAGATGTACCATGTCCGATTGTTACAGCAGTACCAGATATGCCAGTACCAATAGATACTGACTCACTGCTATTAGCTGTATCAACAACAAGATAAGCATCTGATCCCTGTTTAATTGTAAATGCAGTAGCTGAGTTATCTGTTACAGCTACATTAATATCTGTATCATCAGCAGAGATAGAGTCAACAGCAATATCACCTACGTTAGTTATGTTACCATCACCTACACTAATTGCAGTAGCACTAAGAGTTCCAGCTAGTGCAGTGTTAGCTCCAGTAAATGTAGCAGCAGTAGTAGAACCAGATTTAATTATTAAGTTACCAGAGTTGTTTGTTAATGCACCATACTGAGTACCATCATCTTTTAGTAGTACATCAGCACCATCTGCATCTAGTATAACATCTCCTGCACTATCTAATAACATATCACCAGAAGATAATGCTATAGTTGTACCATCTATGTTAAAGTTATCTACATCAATACCAGCATCAGCAGTAATCTTACCAGTAGAAGTAAGTGTTCCACCTATGGCTGTATTACCACTAATGTCTGCTGTACCATTTATATCTATTGCAGTAGCTGTAAGGTCAATCTCATCTGTAGCTCCAAGAGAAAGAACAGTAGCACTAGAGCCGTGAATGAATTGTGAAGCATCATTAAACTGTATCTTATTAGTAGAATTAAGNAGTACTCCAGTATCAGCAACATGGGTAAGAGTAACATCTTGGTCATCTCCTAGTGCTATTACAGCCTCATCTGCTAAGTATAAATCACTAAACTCTAATGATGTAGTACCTAAAGAAGCACCATCAGATGCATCAGGTAGGAATGCAGTTGATGCAGTTATATTTGTTCCAGTAAGCGCACCAGTAACACCTAACGTACCAGCTACAGTAGCATTATCATCAACCGTTAAAGTGTCTACTTTAGCAGTACCATCTAAAAATAAATCTTTAAATTGATTTGATGTATGTCCTAAATCTATATCATTATTAGTTATAGGTATTATCGCACCATCTTGTATTCGTAATTGTTGTGTGGCAGAAGAACTTACTTCAGTATAAAATTCAATATGATTATTAGAAGTGTCTACTAACACCATATTACGTTGATCAGCATCTGCTACTCTATCTATTGGTGGACCTTCTGCTGATGTACCATCATGTGAGTGACCTGTAGATTCATCGAAAGCTGCTAAAACTTGGTTAAGTTCTGCATTAATTGGTGCTGCTGATATAACCTCACCGCTAACTATTTGTGCTGAAGATTGTCTGGTATATCCTGCCATTATCTGTATCCTGCATCCTGATATGTTACTGAGAAACCTGCTATACTATAGGGAGCCTGAGTTCCTGTTGATGTTATAGCTAATGAGATCGCCCTACCCGACCCTTGTATATTGGACTCTAGTACAGGACTAGTAGATCCATCGTATGTAAATGTAGCATCAAAAGTACTACCTGTTGTTGTATATCTTGATAATGATCCTGCTGTAGTTAAAGAGTATGTTGTAGGATCAGGTACGTTTGGATCATCCCAATCATATGCTATACCTAAGTTTATTGTAGAAGATCCTTCTGGTCTGGTAAATAATGTTATATGTTGAAATATCTTTCGTTTTTCTGTTGAGTCAAAGTATAAAAAAGGTGTTGCGTAAACAGCTACAACATCAGAACTGTCAAATGTACTACCAGATTCTTGTCTATATATCTCTCCATTTAAATCACCATGAAGAACAACCTCAACATCATTTATCAAACCACTAGTAGCTACGAAAGCTCTTATACCTAGTAACTCACCAAACTCCCAACCTACTCTTCTATCTGCAAATCTAAGTCCACCTATTATACCTGCTGTATCTGCTGCTGCTGTACTAGTAGAAGGAAAGAAGTATCTAAACTGCGATTTATTTCTAATAACAACAGATGTCATATTACCTAGATTATGTGTATTAGGTAAGTCTTGTAATAGTTGCTGTACAGGTTTAGAAACAGTTTCAAGCTCAACGTCACCAATTCTAGCAGTACCCTGAATAGGACGTATACCATCTGATGCTAGAAATAATACGTCACCACCTAACTCAATAATACTGTCAGTAGCAATACATCCTATATTGTCTGTTACTTCTGAAATAATGTAATCTGCTTTTACTGATCCTGTTAATTTTTTTATCTTAGTTTTACCAAATATATATAGTGCATCTCTAAACTTTGCTAGTCCAGTAATATTAAATCCAACATTAATGTTACCTGATCCACCGCTATTAGTAAATGCATCGTCATCGTTAGGTTCACTAAATAGTAATATGTTTGGACCTAATCCTGTCGTAGGAAATCCAGCATAGAACTGATGATTTTTAAAATCAGTAGTAAAAGAAGCACCTGTAGGATTGTAATCTCCTCCTGTTGGATGAACTGAAAATGTTGATCCACTTAACTTACTAGGACTATTAGCACCGTCACATATTATAACTGCCTCAGTACCAGTAAATGAGTTCATATTATGTCTTAGTTTATCTACATTGACAGATGATATGTTTGATACTACCGTTGTCCATCCTGTAGATGTATATTTCCATATACTATAAAACTTACTATAGTTTGCTGTTACTGAAGACCCACCTCCACCACTAACCGTAGAAGTAGCAGCGGATGTAAAGGTAACGGTATAACTATTTGCATCAGGAACTGTAACAACTTTCATCTCTACAGAATTAGGAGTAAGACCACCTATTGCATCACTTCCAGAAAAAGTTACATAGTTTCCTACAACTAATCCATGTGAAGTATGTGCAACTGTTATGGTAGCACTTGTATTGGATACACTAAAAGGATTAGATCCTAGTGTCTGAGTTCCGTTGTTTGCTGTAAATGTTACTGAGCTACCTCCACCAGTAGCACCAGAACTAGCATTAGATGTAAATGCAACTGTATAACTATTAGCATTAACTACAGAAGCAATAACCATTTCTACTGAGTTTGGTGTTATACCTCCAACAGCAGATGATCCTGCATATGTTACTCTATCTCCTACAGATAAACCGTGACTACTATGTGTTACTGTTATTGTAGGACTACCACTAGTAACGACAAAAGGATTAGTGCCTAGAGACCCTGTATTGTCTTTTAAATTTCTTCTGACTGCATAAGGTGTACCGTCTAGTATCCATAAACCTATTACATTACCTGAACCAGCAACAGTACCATAGGTTGAGTCATAGTCTGCATATCCACTAATTCTTCTATAACCACCGAATTGTGATATTTCCATATTTAACATACGAACTGCTGCTCCTGGATTAGACCCAGCAAGAGCTAAAGCATCCTCGTTTGTAAATAAACCACCACGAGATAATACCGTTACGTCTTTTAACGCATCAGCCATTATAGATTACCGTGTGGAACCGCAAGAAGTCTCCCTACTCTCGTATCTCTTACATCAGTAAATCTGTTAATTAATAATGTACGCATACGATCTATACCTTCTTCAAACTTCTGTTTGGTTATAGCTGCCTGTTGTGAGTTATCTCTGAACATATAAGTGTGATATAATGCACCGTCTATAACAACGTGTTTAAATTGATCGGGAACAGTCATAGTATCTGTAGCACTAGATAAATCAGAGGAGTAGGCAAAGTAGTTATAATTTACTGTATACGCAACATCAGGTATGGGAGTAAATCCAGCTTTATTAGATAAGGTTCTATATACATACACAGGTGTTGTATATTCTTCTGATGTTGCATTACCATCTCTTTGATAAAATCTACTTAGAAATGTATCATAGTTTATTAATTTTAGTATTTTAGCATCAGCATTAAGACTATCGTCTTTAGCAATACGAAAGCTATCCCAATCTGCTATTTTAAAATCAGTAGCAAGACTATACTCTGCTGTACCTGCAACTAAGGTTAAAGAAGCAGAATTAAAATTAAAAGGAAACTCAAATTCTTTTTGGGATATTTCTTGTAAGGAAGCATTTACTGCATCTTTAACTTGAGCGCGAAAACCAGAAGCATTTGGAAAATCAGTTGAACTTAACTCAACTTCATTTAAACGTCTAAGTGTATCATTAACTAATGTTAAAAATGTTGTAGCCATATCTCGCCCAAATTAAAGAAGGGGGTAGCCCTAACTAAAGAAACTACCCCACAATACTTTATGCTAACGCATCCCTCGCAGCGGAAGTTGCTTCTGCTCCAGCTTCATTACAATCAATGAGTGTAGCATATACACGCAACCTACCTGTAGCAGGTGCTGCTCCAGCAATAGTACAATCAATCGTGTCTGTAGCAGACGTAAATTGAGTGTAAGTTGAAGCACCAGAACCAACAACTGTGTTAGTCTGACCGTTAGTACCTGCTGCACAAAAACCAGCAGAGGTAATATCAGCACCATCAATCATGTCATCACCACCTGCAAAGTCCATATCTAGAGTGCAACTTGAAGTGAATGCTTTCATAACTTCTGCACCAGCGTTAAGTATAAGTACTCCTGCTGGTATTTCTAGAAGTTGAAAGACATCACCGTTTGCACCAGAATATCCTTTTGCAACCATGTCATCAATATCAAGATAAGCCTCAACATTGTACATGAAATGGTGGGTGTTTTGACCTGGAAGAAGCGCAACGCTATCTGCTCCTACACCTGTAGTAGAGGAGCTTGTCATATCATAAGTAGCCATGATCTATTCTCCTTAACCTGCTATGTTGTAGTGAGCGCGAACAAGTGCTTCAGGACGAAGAACTTTGCGACCATACAGATGCATACCACGAACGATGTCAGCAAAGCTGTCATTGTCACGATAAGATTCAACCTTTTCAATCTGCGAAGCAGTTGCAACAGCAGAGTCATGACCAGCAACAATAGCACCATAATGTGCGCTTGAACCATTAGTATCAATGGTAGCTGGACCTGTTCCTACTGAAGGAAGGTTGTTTGACATATAAACTCTGAAACCACGAACCATGCCAGAAATAATACGACCATTACGAAGAATGTCTTTATCACCTGAAGCAAAGTCATTGTTCAGTAGTTTAGAGTTTTCGTCATTAAGCTGTTCAGCGAATACTGGATCGACAACAACCCAACGTCCATCACGGTCAACATTTTGCTGATCGAGTAAACGAGCCATACGGTTTAGCACTTCCAAAGGAGTTGCTTCACCAGTAGATCCGTCTGGATGTAGAGCTATTGAGTCGGTAGCAGCACCACCAGAAACAAAGCTGTCACGAGCAATTAACATAGAAGCTAACAAACCGTTGGCTGCTGCTCCTGCAATAGGATCAGTACCTGATTTATCAGCAGCTACTCTAGCAGTTCCAGCAACAGTACTAATTGTAGCTTGTTTGAAACCTGTTAAGTAACCTAATACTTCCATGTCGAACTGATCTTTCAAGCGATATCCTGCTCGATCAGTTGCCATTGACTCAAAGTTCACATGAGAGTGAGCTTCTTCAATGTCATCGATTTTAAAAGCAAAGTAGTTAGCTTTGTCGATAACTAGTGAGAAATCATCGTCTTCAAGATCTTGTGGAGTTACTTGAGTTCCACGAGCATACTCTTTGACTGTGATTTCTGGTTCTTTGATGATACGCACTGTATCACCGAAATTTGCGATTTCACCAAAGTAATCACTGTTGGTGATGTCCTCGCATATGCTAGTCTTACGGAATGCCGACTGAACCTTCTTACTGTAAATTACAGGTGAGAAGTTGCCATTCGACAGGTTTCCATAACCAGCAGCTGTCTTAAAAGCCATTAATTATCTCCTATGTTGGCTATAAATAAGTTCAGGGGCATTTATTCTTGGGTATCCATAAGGGGCCAATGCAAAATGGTGTACCTTTTACTTATGGGTAGTGAGAGTTTATTTAGTTGTCCTAATAAAAGGGGTAAATAAACTCTATTAAGTGATGACGTATTATATCATATTGAAAAATACTTGTCAAGTAAAAAATTACCTAGCAGCACCACTTTCGTCATAATCAAAGTTTCCTGAAGATATAGCTTCCTGTATTTCATCTGAGAACTTTTCCCATTGCTGTCCAGAAAGTTTTCTTACCTTAGATTCAGACCACTTTGTTTTATTATTACCTGTAGGTTCTGATGTTCTCCTACGAGTATTAACTGTTCTAGCTGCTTCTTTAGGGTTAGATTCACCTCTATCGTTAGCAGTTTCTAATTTATATAATGTGATCGCTTTAGCAGCAGCATCAGGATCATCATCGTTTTCATAGAGAGCTTGTTGTATCATCTTGGGTTGTTTCTCAGCCCATTCGTGAAACTCTGTACTAGATCTAAGCTCATCATAATCTGGATGTAATTTGCTTAATTTAGTTTCAGCAGCCTGTCTATTTACTTTTTGTTCTTTTTCGGCTATATAGGATAACCTTTCCTCTATATCCTTAGTGCTTTCTCTAGCTTTTTTAGTAGCAATAGTTTCTACTACTTTAGCTACATCAGGATACTTATTAGCCCAATCTTCTATTTCTTCATCAGTTTTAGGGAGCCTTACTTGAGTCTTAGTAAGTTTAGATAGCTGATCTCTAACAGCCATAACTTCTTTTCTATGCTCATCCTCTTTCTTTTGTAGATGTCTTCTAAGATCTCCATAACGCTTTTTAAACGTCTTTTCTTCTGGATGTTCAGGTTCGGCTTCTACCTCTTCTTCTGATCCTGCTCGTTGTTTCTCTAGTTGTTCTATTTCTTTTTCATCGTCTTCTATTGTATTTTTACGATATTTCATCGTAGTTACTCGTGTTGGTTCTACAGTCATGTCTGACATTTTACTCTCCTTACTGGGGCTATTAGTGGCTCTACATTATTGTAAAGGGTAACAGGTAGCCATACAAAAATAGTATTATTTATACTGCGTAGTCATCTGTAATTCTTTCAATTGCTGATTCTGTTAGAAAACCTTTAGCTTGTTTATCTATAGGTTGACCCTTTCTATCTCCTTCAATATATACAGCGTTTTGAGGATCAGTTAAATCACCCTCTGCATTTCTAAAATCACTAATTGCAGAAGCTAATTCAGATCCTTCTTCTATATCATAAGAACCATCATCGTACTTTTTAAGACTTCCTTTAAACTTTTCTCTCATATCTTCTTGATTACCTAAGTCTAATCCACCGATAATATCTAAAAAGTTTTGTCCTTGTTTTCCACTATAAAAACCTTGTTGTGGTGCAGGTTCTGGAGGAGACATCATACCTCCTTCAGGCATATCAGGCATAGGATCAGCTTCACCTTGACCTCCTCCACCTTCTACAGGCATTGTAGTAAATACATCTTCTTCATCTGGTTTTCTAAAGAAAGACTCAAAACCTTCTGTTCCTCTTCTATCTCCTTCTTCTTGACCAAACATTTGATAATGTTGTTTAGCAACATCGTCATAAGTAAGACCTTCTTCATTAGCTACTCTTTCTTGTGCGTTTTTAAATACATCTTTATTCTTAGTAAGGTAATCTAATGATTCATCACTAATATCAGGTTGTGTTTCTAATATTTTAGCTGCATCATAATATCCTTCTGGTCCTGCAATTACACTTGGATTACCTTCTTCATTTACAAGATCAGGAAGTCTTTCTTGAGCTAAGTATAATCCATCACCCATTCTGTCTTCCTTTTTACCAAACTCTGTAAAATGTTTTCTTGAAGCATCTATAAGTTCTTTAGGATCTAAAGTAGGTTTACCTCCTACAATACTCGATAATACATCTGGATTATTAGATAAATAATCTAAAGTAGGTTGGTCAAGTGCCATTCCATATTGTTGCCTTAAAGCTCTTGCAACTTGTCTAGGCTCTTGATAATTTTCTGGTGATATGTCAGGCAACCCACCCTCTTGCAAATGTACTGGAGTTCTCATTAGTCCACCACCAGCAGCAGTAGCTACAGCATAGGCAGGTTTACCTTGTAAAGGATTGTTAAGTCTATTTTCTATGTATTTATCAATAAACCCTACACCAGATACATAAGTTTTATCATTATCATTTTTATCTGGATCTAATTCTTCTTTAATCTTTTTAGATAACTTAGGTTCATTTTCATCTTCTGATGATCCTCCAAAATCTCCTACTTCATTGTCTGGACCTGCTGGAGCTGCTGGAGCTGCTGGTGCAGACGCATCAGGCCCTTGACCAGGATCATTTGTTCCACCATGCTCACTTCCAACATCTCCACCATAAAACACTGGAATACCTTCTGGACTTAGTATTTGCTCACCATTCTCATCTAATCCTCTACCTGCTGATTGTAAAGCTCCAAGTTCTTCATTATTGAGATAAGCTAGTAGATGAGGTTGTCCATTAAACTCTTGAGCTACAGGAGCATTCATCATAGGTGCATCACCCATTGGTTCAGCTTCTTCTGGAGCCATTTCATCAGCAAACTCAGGGGGCATAGCCATTTCAGGTTCTTCAGATGGCATCTCTTCCATCATAGGATCAGATGCACCTTCCATCATCATACCNTCCATCTGCATAGGCATTCCACCTTCATTCATNTTAAGACTTCCGTCTGGAGATAANAAGATACCACCTTCAGCCATTACTGGTTTATTTTCTGGATTAAGTATAGGAGAACTAACTGGACTGTCTTTATCAGTCATACCACCCTCTGCCATTTGAGTCATCATAGGATCTACCTTTTCTATTTGTACTGTTTCTATTATTGCTACTTTATCGTCAGATTTTTCTTTCTGATCTTGTTGAGGTCTACCTTCCTCATCTACGTCTACTATAAGTCCTTCATCCTCCATACAAGCTAGACCATGTTTAGCCTCTTGCATCATTGCTCGTATTTTATCTAGCCCAACATATCTTACGACATCTGCTGGTATTACAAATTCTCCCTCAGAGATCATTGCAGGTATATCGTCTGCTACTTCTGATGGTGTTGAACCTACTGGTGGATCGTTTTTCATGGGTGTACCGCCTTTGTTAAATGTGCCTTTTGCTAATTCTGGAGACATCTGTTTATGTAATTTTTTATCATACTCTCTTAGTGTTTCATGGGAATTTGATGAAGTCCATTTAATACCACTATCTATTGCTTTTTGTATTGCTTCTTTTTCAGATAATTCTTTTCCATCATATATTGATGGTATTAATGTAGGTTTTCCTTTATTTAATTTTGGATGATTAACTTGCCTAGTAAATACTGTTTGTGTTTTATCATCTTTTGAACCAGAAAAAGATCTAGGAACTGTTTTACCTTCTTTAATATTATTATAGTGATGTTCTAAAATAGGATCTATAGTTCTTTTTACTGGTGTACCACCCTTGTTAAAATCTACTGCACCTACTTTTTTTATTTTATCTAGATGTTCTGGAAAAACCATAATCTGTTTAGATCTGTCACTAAAATTATCATAAATTACAGAATCATATCCTCTTGCTTTTATCTTATCTATATTATTTTTTAAATATACTCTTTGTTTATTTGATTTAACTACATAAGGATTTTTTACATCTAGATTAAATTCTTTTATATTCTGTCCTAAATTTCCTAAAGGTTTACCTTCAACATTTTGATTTTTTAATATATTTTCTACCTTTACCATTTCACCTTTAAAATTATGAATTGCACCTGTTTTTATTTCTTTAGGAGTAACTACTTTTTTTTCTAACAATTCTGGTAGTCTAGCCCTTTGTGCTGGATTAAGTTTTTCAAAATCTTTTATAGTTCTTATATTTGCATATTCTCTTGCAATTTTAGGATCTATAGTAAAATAAAAACCTTCTCCGAAAAACTGATCTTGCTTACGAGAAGTACCAATATCCATCGTTTGATATTCTTTATCTGATCCATGAAATGCTCGTAACCCACCTTCTTTCGGTTGGTCTGGTAAGTCTTTCTTTACCTTATCTGGTAAGTCATCAAATATTTTTTTCAGAAAGTTTACAGCATACTTTGCTACTGCCTTTTTACCTACAGGCATACCACCTTCACTGTATGCAGTTACATCTTTATAAACAGGGTGAGTTTTTATTCCTTTACTACTACTTTTATTTATATACCCTATAACTTTACCAAATTTTAATTTTGCTTCAGGTAACAAAGGTCTTAATCTTGGTTCATCAGGATTATCTGGATATGTTTCTAATTTAGCACCTTTACTAAACCTAGTATTTAAAGCATAAAAATGTTTTCCTCTATGATCAATAGAAACTAATTGGTTAGTATCTTCTATATCTGGATCTCTACTTTTCCATTCCCAATTTCTTTTCTTTTTTGTTGAAGTTGGTTTTAACAAATTTACTTTAGTAGCTGCTTTATTTTTTCTATTCTGACCTTCATATTTATATAAAGAACCTTTAAGTGTTTCATCTACTTCATCTGCTACTTTCATTGAAGGTTTAACTTCTGTATGATCTACACCAGTTTTATTTTCAGTTGATATCCTTGCTTTTCCAAAACTTTTTGCTGTTATGTTTTCTTTTGTTACAGGATCTAAATAAGCACCGCCTGAATAATCTTCTCTACTTATACCTAATTCTTCTAGCTTATCTCTATTTACAGGTCTAACATTACGAACAGTATTACTACCTTTTCTATCCAGTACCTCATCTGTTTGTTGACCTAGAGTAGATAGCTTTTTACCATATTCTTTTTTTGCAGCACTAAGAGCTTCTGGACCCTTATCTTTCGAGTCTTTTACCAAATCTTCTAAAAAGTTTACAACATAGTTTACTGTAGATTTTTTCATGGGTATTTTCTATCTGCTGCTGTTTTAACTTCTATCTGCATATCCCTTAACTTTCTCAGCATATGCAATTTACCTTGAGCTTTCCACATTTGCACTTCACTTTCGCCTTGCTCAAACTCTCTAATTGTATCATTAATCTTACTATCTATATACTCCTGAAATAGATCATTGAAGTCTGGTTGGTTGACCAGTGGGAGGAGTGACTGGGCGAGGTTGCGGTGCATTGGTGGCTCCTTGTTGTGGTGCAGGTCTACGTTGTTGTTGTCCAGCATTAGCTCCACCACCTGTTGGGAAACCTTGCTGTCCTGGACTTGGAGCAGTACCTACACCTATGTTACCTCCTCCACCTCCAGTAGGATCATTTGGATTGGCTCCTGCTGGTGGACCTTCTGGTTGCATTTGTTGTTGCATCTGTTGCATTAGTACTGCCTGACGCATTGCTTCTTCTGGATTGTTTGTAATCTTATCTACATCTAGATCCATTGTTCTACCGATCTCCCTCATGATATATGGAAACTTGGCAAATGGGGCGAGGACAGGATTACTTGCAATTTGTAAAAATGTTATTAGACGTTGTGATCTAACTTCGTTCTTCATAAAGCTCTCTGTACCTCTAGCCCTAACTTCTAAATCACCTTTGATCTCTGAGTCAAAATCAAACTGCATATTAAATGCAAATAGTGCTTCACCCATAGGACGTAGCATATAGTCATCTATATTTTTGATAACTGTACGAATAGAACTGGTGGCTGCTCCCATTAACATTGAGATACCCGATGCGGTCCTACCAGTACCTTGAACACCTGTTTGCCCATATGAGTAAGAAGGTAATCCAGTTGACTCATCGGCTAATACCCTAGCCTTGTCAAACAACTGCATATTCTCATTACTTACATTAGGAAACTTAGTACCAAAGATAGCTTGTCCTGGTGCGCCACCTTGTCTCCTGAAGATTTTTCCTGGATATACTGTCAAGTCTTGTCCTGGAACTAGGTTAGACTCGTCTACTTCTATAAGTAAGTTACCAGACAATACCGCATTATCAACAGCAAGACGCATAAAACCATTCATCAATGTTTGAGTATCATCCATGTTTTCTGCTAAACCAATACCAAAGAAACTGTATGGGTTAATCTCGTATGGTGCAGAACAGTACGGAATACGCTTGGGTGTAAATGGATTTATTACTAGTCGTAGTATTTCATCATTACATACCCAACAGTTAATCTGTATCTCTTCTTTCTTTTTTAGTTCCTTTGGTAGTTTAATACCTGCTTCTTTAGCTATCTCAGTATCTACTGTACCCCAGAACTCTATGACTTCAAATCTTTCTACTCCACCGTAGGAATCACCACCATCAGAGTCTATGCCATAGCTATCTGACTCTATATCATCTTCCCACCACTCACGAGTGTAGTCTTCACCATACTCTATGGCTCGTTCTATTGCTTTCATTCTAAAGAATGGACGTTTCTTTAATGCTCTAACCTGAGATCGTGTCATACGGTGACGCTCAATAACATACATAGCGTCTTCCATATTAATAGCATCAGGATCTGGGTAGAAGTTCCATATAGATGTATACTCTACTTTAGGTATGGTCTTAACAAGTGGTTCATAGTCACCCTCATCATTCCAATTAGGATATTCTTTGTTAAAAGCAAATGGACCCTTCATTATACCTGTACCAAACAGGACACATTCAAATGCAGAGAACCTAAGATGCTTGGTAGCAGCAGACTCTTCTAGTTGATCTCTAATCTTCTTCTCCATTTTCTTAGCAGCAATCATAGCTGGTTCAAATGTAATAGAGGATTGAGTTTGACCTACACCTTTTTCTAGGTTTTCTATTCCCTTTAACTTATTTTCTAGTGGACCTAGCTTGGCTAGTAGTGTATCAGCAGTTTCACCTACATTAAAGTCTTTACCGTCACCATTAAATCCATATACTAATGGAAGATCAGGCATTTCTGGTTCTTCTTCCATATCAGCAGGTTTTTTAGGATCTATATGGGCAGCTTCAACTACACCTTCTGGCAAGGTAGTAGGTTCTACACCGATTGGAAATCTATTCTGGCTAAACAGTACATCACATAGCTGACTAAACGCTGCTAGTACTTTTGTTTTAGTTACCTTAATAAAGACACGAGACTTCTCAGCATCTGTAAACTTAACATCAGGACCATAGATACCTCTATAGTTTCTATAGGATTGTAACCACCGTGCCTCATCTGTATATCGTGCAGTCTTAGCACCAGTATATTTTTTCTCAATATAACTTATAAGATCATCATATTCAGTAGATTGATTAGAATCCTCTAGTGCAGTATTCTCATCAGTATCTAAAAAATCATCAGCCATTTAGTATCCAAACATATTATCAGAAGGTTTCCAGCGTTGTTTAGGGATATTTTCCCATGCTGTAGTCTTATTCATTGGTCTTGACATTACCATATACCTTAGTGCGTCATATAAGTGATCTTCAGACTTTGTATCTACATCCTCTGGATTACGCTTATCTAACGGTAGTGCAGGTAGCTGACTTATTAAATTACGGCAACTATCCATTATAATTAATTTAGGTTCTTCTGTATCTTCATCTAACTGTAGACGCTTGTGCATCTCTATCTTACCTGCTACCCTAGATCCTGGAGATCTGTCAGAAGGTCTAAATCTACATCCCTCTCTATTCATAGTCTCCGCAATAGATGGACCTACATCACCTCGCTTGGCCCAACAGGAACTGTCTAGTACAGCATCATATATTCTACCATCAGGTTCTTCAGCATCTAGTATAGCCCATGCTAACTTGTCTGCTGTCAGTTTATTAACATATAACTCACGATAGATCCAAAGAACATCATCGTAATCAATAGCTCCCCAAAGAACAGCAGAATGAGAAGAATAACCAAAGTCGCATGATCTGATCTTAGTCCAGCCACTAGGTACTTCAAATGCTTCGACAGTGTGAATATCTTTATCAAATTCTGGAAACGCTCCATCCTCGACAACATCCCAATTCCCATATAAAAACTGTTGGCGTTTGGCCTCTGGTAGTGACCCCAACATTGATACATAACTATGGTCTTGTGTCAAGTACGGATTATCCCATACTGACGCTGCAATAAACTTACGACTAATACCAGATACTATTTCCTGTCCATTAGCAGTAAATCTTACTTCTTCTACAAACCTTTTACCGTGTGGTGCAGGGTCTATAAACATTTTCTTAACCCATGCAGATCCGATATTTCCTGGATTACCAGTTGCTCTCATCTGCAAGGGTATACTTGTATCTACTGTTCTTAACGATGACCTAAGAAAATGCCATATATCTGAGTTGCCATATTGCGGAAGCTCGTCCACACCGATCCATGTATATGATTGGCCCTGATATCTAAGTGCATCTTGTAAGTTTTCACAGTATCCAAACTCTATTCTTGCTCCACTTGGAAAGTGCCAAGTGTTTTCTTGTGCCTTAAACTTAGCACCTTTAAATGCTTTAGGATATATCTGTTGTGTCTGAAAGATAACATCCCTTAACTCTGGCATAGACCTACGCAATAGTAATGCCCTATGTGCAGATTTATGTGCAAACCTTAATGGTGCTATTAGTAGACTATAGGTTTTACCACCACCTCTAGCCCCACCATAAAATACTTCTCGTTCTCCTGCTGCCAGAAACTCTGTCTGTGGACCTTTATTAGGTTCAAATGCAACTTCCTGTTCTGGTGCAACTGTATCGTTAGGAAACTCAAATGTCTCTTGTTCTATATCACTAGATTTAGCAGTGGCTTTTTTAAGTCTACGTTTTGCCTGTTCTGCTTTAATGCTAGTCTGTTTAACTGTATTCTTGAGTCGCTTGACTTTCTTCTGTTCTTTATTGAGATTGGCTTCTCTTTTCTCTCTACGAGCATCAAGTTCTTCTTTCGTCCAAGCAAGTTTGTGTAATCTGGTAGCAGATAATTTCCTATTGGTTTCATTTTCTAACCACCCTGCAACCTTTCTTACTGGTTGTTGATCTTCTCTAATCTTTACTATGGCTTCTTCTAGCTTAGTCAGTACCTTTGCATCTGGGTAATAAAAAGATTTATCTTGACCCTTCTTAGCTGGATCATAACCATATGGCATTATACCTATAGATGGTATTGGTTTAGTCTTACTCCTCGTCTTCATCTTCATCTTTATTTAGTGGAGGTAAAACAACTACGGCTGATGGTGTACCCTTATGCTCTATCTTTTCAGTACGAACTAACCCTACTCTGTCTAGTACTTCTTTAGACGCTGCCAGTCTTTCCCTGTTACCTAATGCACTGGGATCATCAATAACGCTAACCATAGACAGTACTGCTTTAGGTGCATTGGCTGCTAGTACATATTCGGCTCGTTCTATTATTTCTTCTTTGAGCCTCTTGATTATTCTGGCAGGATACTCTGACTTAGAATACCCTGCACTATCCATAGCAGCCCTAAAGTTACCATTCGCATCATTAAACAGAGCGTCTAGAAATAGACTTTCCTTTTCAGTTAGGCTAGTCTTCACTTACCCATACCTCTTCTGGTAAATCCACCATACTTCATTCCATAGGTTTTCTTAGGAGTTTTGTACATTCCACCTTTACCAAATGCTTTAACTCTAGGCATACCACCCTTTTTGTATTTAGCCATACCACCCTTACGGAAGTTCATTTCTTCATCTTCTTCTTGTTGTCTTATTTCATCTTTAGTACCCATAAACTTACTCATACCCTCATCAGTAGAATCTATAGTTACTTTACCAAAGCCAGTATCAATAGTTCTCTTACCTTGGGAAAAACGACCTTTCTTCTTAGGCTCATCTTTTTTCTTTTTAGTAGTAGTTTCTGTAGATTTTTTTTCTTGTGTCGCTAGTTTTTGGGCTGCACTACGAGCTTGACCTCTTTTAGCATCACCTTCAGATGTATCTACATTAGGTTTTCTTTTGCTTATATCTAATTTCTTACTTTGTTTTTCTACAGATAGTTCGTCCTTACCTCTATCTTTTTCTGCCTGAGATACTTTAGGTGCTTTGGGTCTATTAGGTGCAGATGCAGGTGCTTTATTAGATGTTGTAACAACTTTCTTTTTATCTTTATTTTTATCATTATCCCTTTCAGTCTGTGTCTTGCTAGGTGTTGTTTGTTCAGCAGGAGATCCAGCAGACTGTCTAGCTTTAGTAGTTTTTGTTTTTTCTGCATCTATTTTCTTTTGTCTTTCGCTTGGATCAAATTTACCACTTTGTTTCTGTTCTCTTTCTAGCCTTGCTTTTTTAGGATTTAATGATGTAAGTGAATCAGGCATTTCTAAATCTAACTTATCAGCTGCTATACCTCCAGCTACTCCTCCAGCTAACGTTGCAACTGCTACAGTAGATCCTTTACCAGAACTTTTTGAACCTACAAGAGCTTGTACTTTTGCTTGTCTTTCAGGTTTTAGTTTTCCAAGTTTTGTTTGATCTATACTACCATCTCGTTTTAATATACTTTTTAATAATTTTACTTCTGCTGCTGATTTACCTGCATCTATAGACTTTTGAAGTTCTTTTCTCATTCCTGCTTGAGTGCCTTTTAAAACTTTTTTCATCCACTCTTTTGCTGGTTCAACTACTGTTTTTTTAGACATTGGTTTATTTCCTTTTGAGTTGCTAAATACTGATTGTACTTTGTTCTGTACACTTTTAGGATATTTTAATATTAACGATGGGTCTTTAATTACGGCTTTAGCAGCTGTTATACCAAGCCCTACTCCTGCTAGGATACTAAATACATCAAAAGCATCCATTACAGG
>JGI25128J35275_1000162_pt1 | contig 20967 bp, 26 predicted proteins | sample ETNvirenome_2_60_FD_35275 | JGI IMG/M metagenome (IMG submission 35275)
GTGTGTGTGTGAGACACAAGGAGAACAAGTATTATGACCCTCTGAATAAAACAGAGATTACTTGTCTCTTCTTTTTTTTTAGATCAACGACCTTTACTAAATTTAGGATACGATTAACCACAATTTGTGTGTGTGTGATACGAATTATATTCCTCATTCCCTTATAAAACAACTCAACACTTAATGATATTGATAAGAATGATGAAAATAAGTATACATAGACACTTATGTGTGTTAAGACTACCATTTTAAACATATTTATAACATTATGTATTATTGTATATTAATATATATATAGCTAAAGTTACAATAATACCTGTTCATGAAAACATCACCCAATGAACAGTAAAAGGGATACACAAATGGCGAAAATTAATTATACGCAACAAGAACAAGATGTAATCAAATCATTAAAAGCAGGTGAAACTGTTGCTTTGAACATCAAGAGAATCAACTCTAAAACTGATGTAAAGAACTATAGTATTGAAGTAAGACAAAGACTGTCTGAAAGTACATCATTTAACTTATTAAGTTTTATGAATCCTAATAATCCATCATTCTCATCATCTACTGGTGTAAGAGTTGGTTGGATGACTGTTAGTGCTGACCAAGCTACAAGTTTGTTTGGTGTTGATAGCAATGCTTTAGACCAATTACCTATTGATAGTGGTTTCACTAGAATATTTATAGGTAAAAGAAATCCATCGTTTACAATGCCTGATGGAAGTGAGAAATTCTTACAACTACAAATCAATGCTAAACTATTGAGTGAGTTTGACCCAACTACAGAAAATGGGAAATACAAGCACAATAATGTTGATAGAGTTGCAAAGAAGAATCCTGGTACAAACAAGTTCATCATGGGCTTGAATAAGACTACAGGAGAGATAGAACATATCATTGAAGAAACAGTGGTTAAATCATCTACAATGCGCGAAGGTGTATTGGTTAAAGATGGTTGGGACCATGTTATCATTGAAGAGTATGTTGGTGAAGCAGAAACTAAGACAGTTCAAGAAGCTGTTCAAACAATGTCTGAATTACCTACATTATAATTTATTAATCTGGTGTGATTATGTGTGTGTGAGTGTGTGAAATCAACGTAAATCGATGCAAATCGTAGCTGTGCTTCACCACTCTTCACATACTATTTAGACCATAAAAACAGTTAAAGATGAAAAATTCATTTAAACATTTATTAGACATACTATTTGTAGGATTATTATACATAGGTATGTTTGTATTTCCATTATTTATTGTATTAAACATATTAAATGTATGTGATTTAGGTAGTGGATTAACCGATTTAATTGCCATTATATTTTCAGTAATGTTTACCATTGCATGTAAATTAGGCACCAGAGAAGCAAGGATAGCACATAATCGTGGTAATAGATTCTTGTTTTAAAAGTATTAACTAGAGTAATGAGTCAAGCAATACCACTGACTATTCTGAAATAGTGTCAGCCATTTAATGGATAAGCGCTCTAGTTATATAATATACCAAGTTTACTGAATAGAATCGTAATCTCATTCAGACAGGTGGGTTTGATCACTCGCCTGGACTTGGATACAGTATTTAATGGCAATTAAGCCATTTAATCAGCAAGTGATAAATGTGGAAGTTAGTAGTCTAGGACCGGCATCAGACGAACACGAAGGAACGCACCTCTGCTGTAACCTATTTTCAACGATTAAACCTAGAGTCAGAGTCTACACTTAATTAGTTAGGAACAACTAACGCGATGGCAGTGCCACGTTGTGTGTAAAGTTGGTCACAGGTCATAGTTAAATAATGTTTAATACTTGCCGGCTCGCGCCGTTATTATAAGTATTAGTAGTGTATTAACTTTGATTTGACTCTCAATACGGGTTTAATTTGTTGAATCTGTATGAGTCAGTAATAGTATTGTTTGGGCCTCACAAGGGCCTATAACTAACGCTATTACTAGACTTGTACTTTTTAACTAAATGTATAACTAAAAATAAGTACAATGGAAAATTTTGTTATCTTTGTCCTCATTTTTGTCACTGGCGTTGTTGTAGGTGTTTATATCATGACTCAAATAAATAATAAATATGATCGTAAAACTATGGATCAGTTATTAGAATTAGAAGATCATGTGGCATCTTTAAAAAAGTATAATCGTGCTTTATTAGATAAATTAAAGCCTAAAACAATGGAAGACTGATGAAATTAGAGACAATAGAAAAGAAAAATCCTGTACAATGGGCTCTAGACATGGCAGGTAAAACAGAATGTCCTTATGCAGCTATGGTATTATTTAATAAAAGAGATGAAATCTTGAAACAATTAAATAATATGGAATCTGATCATAAAGGATATAAAAGTAAGTCAATTAAATTGCAAATTAGTACGTTTCACTCAATGGCTAGAGAACTTGAGAGAGCTGCTGAAATAATAATAATCGGTATATGAAAAAGATTATAGTCGTATGGCCAAGACTTAAAAAGGTCATAAAAGATGCAGAATTCGCAGAAATGATGGTATTTCTTGCGTTNACTGGCATTATATTCACAGCATTATGTGTGGTATTCTATCAATTTTTCAAAAACCTTATAAACTTATTCTAATGGGAAAANAGAAATGGAAAGGTTATGGAGAACAAATAGAAGAGCCANTAACCGGTCGTAAAGACTCAGCATTCTTTGATATTGACCTAGATCCTAAACGTAAAGAGGATGAATCTTATGAAGATTATAAGATCAGACAAAAAGAGGTTAAGAAAAGAATAAAATTACACTTAAAAGGACGCAAAGTTAACTAGAAATAGTTATCTTTGTTATCCTTTTCTGAATTACTCAACACTACTCAAAATACTATGTATTTGTAGGGTAGGCAATGTTGGAATGTGCTTCAAAAGAGAGAGTATCATGGTGCTCGAAACTGAATTCAGTTTAAGGTTCGAATCCTTGCTACTCTATAAATACATTTTAATAACATTTTAAAAATAATGACAAATGGATATATCCAATCAGATATTGAGCGACATCGTCGTCTTTAATAAATACGCCAAGTTTATACCTGAAAAAGGTAGAAGGGAAACCTTCAATGAAATATGTAGTCGTTATCAAGATATGATGACTACTAAACATCCTCATGTAGCCAAGGATATAAAAAAGGCTATCAGCTATGTAAAAGAAAGAAAAATATTACCTTCGATGAGGGCTATGCAGTTCGCTGGAGCTGCTATAACTAAGTCAGAATCAAGGATTTACAACTGTGCGTATTTACCAATAGATGATTATAGAGCATTCTCTGAAATCATGTTCCTTTTACTAGGAGGAACTGGTGTTGGATATTCAGTACAATTTAAACACGTAAGAAATTTACCAGAAATAGTTAAACCACAAAAGACTCAAAAATATGTAATTGGAGATTCTATTGAGGGTTGGGCTGATTCTGTAAGACATCTCATTGGATCATATCTAGGAATAAGAAAGACAAAACCTGTCTTTGACTTCACGGATATAAGACCAAAGGGATCTAGGTTGGTAACGGCTGGGGGTAAAGCTCCTGGACCTGAACCACTTAAAACATGTTTATATCATTTAGAAACATTATTAAACAGAAAACAAACAGGAGACTCTCTCACGCCTTTGGAGGTGCACGATATGGTATGTTATATTGCCGACGCTGTGCTTGCAGGTGGCATAAGGAGAGCAGCATTAATTTCATTATTCTCAATGGATGATGAAGAAATGCTAACAAGTAAATATGGAAACTGGTGGGAGCTGAATCCTCAACGAGGAAGGGCTAACAACAGTGCAGTCATTCGTAGACACCGAATCACTCACTCTGAATTTAAGAAGTTCTGGAAGAAAATCCAAGAGTCTAATTCAGGTGAGCCGGGTATGTATTTCACTAATAATAGTGATTATGGTACAAACCCTTGTTGCGAGATTGCCCTAAAACCATTTCAATTTTGTAATCTAACCGAGGTTAACGTTTCAAATATTGAGTCACAAGAAGATCTTGAGGAGAGGTGCAAGTACGCATCACTACTGGGAACATTACAGGCGTCCTTCACGGACTTCCACTATCTTCGACCAATATGGAAACAAACAACTGAGAAAGATGCTTTAATAGGCGTCGGGATGACAGGAATTGGGAGTGGTACTATACTCAAGTATGATTTAAAGGGTGCGGCGCTTGCGTCAAACCGTTCTAATGAATACTATGCTGAGTTATTGGGCATCAACAAAGCAGCGAGGGTTACAACTATCAAACCTTCCGGAACTACGAGCTGTGTATTAGGGACATCATCAGGAATTCATGCATGGCATAACGACTATTATATTAGACGTATGCAATGTACGAAGGATGAGTCATTATATAAGTATTTGGCCAAAGCTCATCCCGAGCTGGTTGCTGATATGGAACTGATACCAAACTCTGCAGTGATTGAGATCCCTCAAAAAGCTCCCGCTGGCTCCATTTTACGACATGAAGAAAGTGCACTTGACATGCTAGACCGAGTTAAAACATTTAACTTAGACTATGTGCGTGTAGGGCACAGATCAGGTGATAACACTAACAATGTATCTGCTACAGTCTCTATTAAAGAGGGTGAGTGGAAACAAGTAGGTGAATGGATGTGGCTCAACAGAGATACATTCAATGGGTTAAGTATACTACCTTATGATGGTGGTACATATACTCAAGCACCGTTTGAAAACATTTCGAAGACTAAATATTATAACATGATTAACTCACTGACTGCTATTGATTTACGTAAAGTCAAAGAAACTGATGACAATACTACTAGAAGTCAAGAAGTAGCATGTGCTGGTGGATCATGTGAAATAGTTTAACATAACAGATTTTGTAGGCAAATTGTTTAACTCTAAATACATGTTATGGAAAAAATATTATTGATATTAATAATGGCAGGTGGTGTAATTGCACTTGTTGGTCTTCTAACGTCTAATGAAAAATACAAAGACTAATGGGACANATGAAATGGATCTCTACTCTTAATAACAGTGACCTCGTGAGTATGAGACAAATAGTAAAACTAGCAGAACAAGAAGATGAGCAGCGGGCTCAATTTCAAGGTTCTAGCTATGAGGTTACATATTTAAAAAATGTAATTAATTATCTAGAGACGAGAATAGTAAACGGCTATCTCGCTGATCTAGAAGAAAATGAATAAGATATGATAAAGCTAATCTGCGCACATCAACAGATAGACCCTGTGTTTCAATGTGCTACAATGGATGAAGCTGTAAACTATCTTTCTCAACAAACTGTTCTTGGTGTCGATACTGAAACTGAAGGAAAAGATTTCACACGAAAGAGAGTCGTGATGTTTCAGATCGGTACTAAAGAATTACAGTTTGTTATTGATACACGATACACTGGTATCGAACCTCTTATACCTATTCTTGAAGATCCTAATATTGTGAAAATATTTCATAATGTTAAGTTTGATTATAAGTTTATCAAACGTTGGTGGGGAGCTGACATAAAAAATGTATATGATACTATGTTAGCTGAAGGTGTAATAAACTGCGGCAAAAAAGCTGTAGGTTATTCACTTAACGCATTGACACAGAGATACTTAAGTAAAGAATTAAATAAAGATGTTAGAAACAAATTTGTTGGATTAGATGGTAAACCATTTAATACAGAGCAAATATTATATGGTGCTGAAGATGTTGAGCACTTAATTGATATTAGAGAACAACAATTAGTTAAAATAGAGCAGTTTGGATTAGCTGAAGTAGTAGCGTTAGAGAATAATGTATCTCTAGCTTTTGCTGATATAGAGTTTAATGGCTTACATTTTGATCAAGAAGCGTGGTTAGCAAATGCTAATGACACTGAAGGTGTAGTACATACAATGGAGAATGAACTAGATGAATTGGTAAGAGCTTTAGAGCTTAATCGATTTATAAAGAAATCATTTCAAACTGATATGTTTATACCTGCTGAAGAAATACGTAAGATAGATATTAAATGGTCTAGTCCTACACAAGTGCTCAGAGTATTTAAAGAGTATGGTTTAGATATTGAAAAAGTAAATGCATTCGAACTATCAAAGTTTAAAGGTAGAAAGTTTGTAGATCATTATCTAAAGTATAAAGAAAAGCAGAAAATAGTTTCAACTTATGGTAAATCTTTCCTTAAATATGTAATGAAAGATGGTAAGGTAAGAACTAGCTTCTGGCAAATATTAAATACTGGCCGTGTATCAAGTGGTAGTAAGGAAGATAGAAAACCTAATATGCAAAATATTCCTGCAGATAATAAATTCAGAAATTGTTTTAAAGCAAGACCTGGATATAGTTTAGTATCTGTGGATTATTCTGGACAGGAATTAGGTATTATAGCTTCAGGGTCTAAAGATCCTGTTTGGATGAAAGCACGTGAAGAGGAGGCAGACCTCCATAGTATATGTGCTGATATGGTATTTCAAGAGAGATGGCGTGAAGCCGATGCTGATGAGAAGAAGAAGCTTAGAACTATGATTAAGACTATTAACTTTGGTCTTGCTTATGGTATGAGTAAATTCAAATTATCAGATACTCTACAAATATCAGTTGATGATGCGGAAGCATTAATTAACAAATATTTTACTGTATTCCCTAAAATCGGTGGATTTCTAGAGAATTTAGGAAATTATGGTAAATATTATGGTCATATTAGAACGTTTAAGCCTTATAGGCGCATTAGATGGTTTGAAGAGTGGCACAAGGGGTTATCCCCTCGTAAAGACTTTAAGCTGTTAGGTGCTATTGAACGAGCTAGTAAAAATACTCCTATCCAGGGAACTGGTGCAGATATGATTAAGTTAGCTATGGTTAAAATAAGAGATTATATTAACGATAATGACTATCCTGCATACATGGTTACTCAGGTTCATGATGAGATTGGTGTTGAAGTAAAAGATGAGCATGCTGAAGAGTGGGCTCAAATTCAATCTCAATTAATGCGTGAGGCTGGTGCTGAGATAATACCAGACTTCCCAATGGGTGTAGATCATACAATTAGTAAAGAATGGTGTAAATAAAATTAAAAAAAATGGAGACAAGTAAAGTTAAAGACCAGATTCAACGTGATGGGTTGAATAAATGGTGGTCCTATCCAATAAATGGAAAAGGAACATTACAATATGCTACAGGCGTCGGTAAGACAAGATGTGGTGTATTAGCAGCAGCTTTAATAGCGGAGAAGTCTGGTATGGATTGTAACATTTTAATCTTAACACCTACTGAAACTATTAGAGACCGTGCTTGGAAAGATGAATTTAAGAAATGGGGACATATGAATGTATTTAATTCATGTGTAGAATGTGTATGTATACAAACTGCATATAAATATTTCGGACAGCATTATGATTTAGTAATAGCTGATGAAATACATAATTATATAGCCCCAGAGTATTTTAATTTCTTTTCCAATAACAGATATGATCGTGTACTCGGTCTGTCTGCGTATATTGATGCAACAAAGTTACCTTTGCTTAATTCTGTGGCTCCTATTTGTGATAGGGTTAATACACAGGATGCAAGGAAACTAGCATTAATTAGTGATTTTGTTATTTATAATGTACCATTAGTATTAAGTGGAGCAGAAAAGAAAGCGTATACAAGTGCAAACAATTCGTTTAATCAGTTGTTTCCTTTCTTTGAAAGAGATCTTAAACTAATGTATTCATGTATGAGACAACAAAATTATGAAACGTTTCTTCAACGTAAAGGCATGAGCCTTGATGATGAAAATAAAACGTTTCCTTACCGATGCAATGCAGCTATGCTTAAAAGAAAGAAGTTAATTTATGATGCTTCTTCTAAAGTTGATGCTGTTGAGCATATATGTAAACTATACCCTGAGAGAAAGGCAATTATATTTTCTCAGACTATTGAATTTGCTGACAAAGTTAATGAAAGGTTAGGAGATAATTGTGTAAGTTTTCACAGTAAGATGGGAAAGAAGGCTAAAAAAGCGGCTCTTGATTCTCTTATTGATAATAGAACTAAAGTAACACGAATATCTACTGCTAAAGCTTTGAACGAGGGCATGAATGTCCCGGATATTTCAATGGCTATTATAGCCAGTGGAACCAGCAAAGCTAAAGACTTGATCCAACGGATCGGTCGTGTTGTTAGATGGGAAGAAGGTAAGCAGGCGCTTATTTTTCATCTATACATAGAAGATAGTCAAGAAGAGAAATGGATGCGCTCTTCTCAAGAGGGGTATAGTGTTGAGTTAATGAGACTAGAGCAGACGCATTGATCGTCGCTGAAGCTATTAAAATTAGGATAACCTGGTCGGCGCCTAACTGCTCTAGTCCTCATTATAATGTTTAATTAATTAAATTCAATACTATGAATATACCTGGTTATGATAACTGGAAATTAGCTTCCCCACCTGAAGATAGTACAGTAAGCCCATGTTGTGGGTCAGAATATGTGGAAACAGTAAGTGAATCATATTGTTGTTATATGTGTAATCAATGTCAAGATGTTTTTGATGAGCCTATAGAACAGTATGAATATGATGAAATTCAAAAAGAGCACTGGGCAGATGTGCAAATGGATGAGGATCGTTTAAATAGATGAATATCTTTAAAACACTTGCTGAAGCAAAGCAATACTTGCGTAATAACTTTAAAACCGGAACAGAATGCCCATGTTGCGGTAAATATGTGAAAGCATATAAAAGAAAGTTAAATGCTGGTATGTGCCGTGCACTTATTATTATATATAAATTAACAAAGAATGGTAATACTATTCATGTTCAAAGTAAATTTACTGAGTTAGGTCTTCGTGCTACTACAATGGATTATGCCTATTTAGAGAAATGGTCCCTTATAGAGCAAAAAGGTGATAATGGTTACTGGAAAGTAACTCAACGAGGTAAAGAATTTGTTGAAGATGATATAGATCTACCTGAATATGCATTAGTATATAATGGTAACGTTTATAAATGGGCAGATAATCTAGTTAATATAGAAACTGCTTTAACAGAAGAATTTGATTTAGAAGAGATAATGAAAATAGTAGATATATGATAGAAGATTCTTATGAAAAAGCTTTGAGATTTTACGGCTCAAGGACTGAAGAGGAAGTAATATATAAGACCACTCAACGTATTGGTAATCATACAGTTACAACCTATAAAAAACGTAAAAAAGTCAAGAAAAAAGTAGTGTATAAACTATAATTTTCTTATATTTGTCAACCTTTAAATCGCCTGCCTATGAACGTGGAAATCAATGTTGAAGGGCTCATTAAAAACAAATTAACTGCATCTCAATATGTCATGTTAGTTATGTTATATGAGTCTAACAATGAATTATTTGTAAACTATATAAACCTTTATGGCTTTGCTAAAAAGGAACTTCAGGGTTTAATGAATCAAGGATATATATTATCATGTGATCCAGGAAACCCTTTAACTTGCATAACTATTGCAAGAGACAAGGTTCGAAAGCTTTTAGGAGTGGAAGAATCCTATTTCACAGAATTGTTTAACACTTATCCTATTAAAGTATCAAATGGATCATCTTTAAGAATATTAAGACCTTCTAGTCTATCAGCTAAAGCTGCGAAAGTATGCAAAGAAAAATATGATAGATATATTAAAGGTAATGTTCTTAAACATAAACATGTTATGGAATGTCTTCATAAAGAATTAGATATTAGAAGACGTGGTGGTAATCTACAATTTATGCATGCCCTGGAAACTTATATTAATAAGAATGCCTGGGATCAGTATGAAGGATTACTCACTGAAAATAACACGATTACAGATGCTGATACTAAATATGGACAAGATTTAATTTAAATTATGAATAAACCGAGTTTACATTATACTAGTATTAAAAAAGCAGCTTATGATGCTGTTCAGTATATCGATCAACGTCGACAAGGACTGATAAAATCATTAAGAACTCCATGGTCTAAATATAATCATGTGAGTATGGATGGAATAGAGTGGAATACTATACATACTATAGCGGGTATGTCTGGTAGTGGTAAAACTGCTATTATCAATCAATTAGAAACAGAGTTATTTAAGCTAAATCCTGATGAAAATTTCAGTGTTTTATCTTTTAACTTTGAGATGTTAGCTAGACAGCTAGTTAGTAGAAAATTATCTAATGAATTAGATATGACTACTAGACAGTTACATAGTGGTATTGAGGGCTATAATTTATATGATGCACAATTTTATAAAGTATTAGCAGCTCAGAAAGAATTTAATAAGCTTCCTATTTGGTATGTAGAAATGCCAGGTACCGTGGAGATGATTAAAAACACTATTGAAAAATTCATATCAGAAGATTTCAATAAAGATAAGGGTATTGTTGTTATGTTGGATCATACCATCTTAGTTCGCGGGAAACAAGGTGAGATGGAAAGAATGGTATTAGTCGAATTAATGATTATGGCTAACGCATTAAAGAAACAACATAAAATAGCATTTGTATTCTTATCACAATTAAATCGTGAAATAGAACAAGCTGATAGAGTTGTAGAACCTTCACAGCAATTTCCTAAAAAGAAAGATCTGTTTGGTGGTGACTCGGTGTTCATGTTTTCGGATTTAGTTATGGTATCTATGAATCCTGAGCAGTTAGGTATGGATGTATATGGACCAAAATCTTGGCCTACTGGTGGAGCATTGTTCTGGCATTTTATTAAAGTCAGAGAAGGTCAGCCATGTATTGCTAAAATGAAAAATGAGTTAAAGTATAATCGTGTAATAGACTATGAAATTACTAGTCCTAGTTACCAATTAAAAATAGATGAAAATGAGTAATAATTATTTTACAAATGATTCATATAATATACGTCCTACATATACAGAAAAGGAAGGAATAAAGTTAGAAACAACTTTACCTCCAAAGACTGATTATGAACGTCATGTTTATGAGTTATTAGATTTAGCTTATGAAATTGAAGAGGCTAAACGTCCTGGCTATACACAAGATAGCGATGATGTTTTAGCTAATTTTAAGAAAGCAGCTGAAATGACTGGAACTACTGATTTACAAGCGTGGTCTGTGTATTTCTATAAACATGTAGCTGCTATTTTATCTTATGCTAAAGATCCTAATATTCCACAAGCGGAGGACTTAGATGGTAGATTTGCTGATGCAATAAACTATTTAAAATTAGGCTTTCATATGATAAAAGAAAAGAAAGAAAAGAATGAAGTTACTAACCAACAAAAATTAAATTTATAATATGGCAAATTTAGTTATTATTTGTGGTAAGTCAGGTTCTGGCAAATCCACAAGCGGGAGAAATCTCGATCCAAAATCAACTCTTTGGTTAAACTGCGATCAAAAAGCATTACCTATTAAAGGTTGGAAGAAGAATTATAGTAAAGAAAATAAAAACTATGCTACTGCTTCTAATCTTGTAGATATTGTAAATACGCTCAAAGTTGTATCAGAGAAAGGCAAGCACATTAAAACTATTGTGATNGANACTATTAATCGAGTTATGACCGATAANGTAATGGGNGAACGTCACATTAAAGGTTTTGAGAAGTGGGCCAGTTTATCAGGTGGTATATATGACATTTTCACGGTCATAAACCAAACTATACCTGATGATGTTGATGTATTTGTATTAGCACATTCCGATGAGGGATATACTGATATGGGTGCTCAATATCGTAAAGTGATGACTGCTGGTAAGCAGTTAGACAAGATTGTGTTAGAATCTATGTCGAGTGTAGTGTTGTTTACACATATTGAATCAGATGGTAAAGGTAAGAATGAATATTTCTTTCAAACTCAAACTGATGGAGTTTCAACTGCGAAATCTCCTGCGGGAATGTTTGAGGAATTTACAGTTCCAAATGATTTGCAAATGGTGAAAGACACTATGCACAAATATTATAACGAGTAAAACATTGTTTAATTAATTAAAAATTGTATTATGTATCAAATTGATAAAAAAATTCAATCCGAAGGTACGTCAACCAAAGTATTCAAACTAGGAATTAGTGAGGGTGCAGAAATGACAAATGTAAGTGTAGAAACTGCTTCTAATGGAAATAGTTTTCTTAAATTCTCTTTTACTGATAGCGAAGGTGCTAATCTAAGTCACTTAGAATGGCCTATCGATACAGCTAATGAGGGATGGGAAAAGAAAATGACTTCTCAAATGAAGAGAGTTAAGCATATTATGACTAAGTTTTTAGCTGAAGATAAAGTTACTATTAATGCTCAAGATTTTGATGGTTTTTGTAATCAAGTAATTGCGCTTCTTGGTAATTCTTATGTAGGTAAAAAACTAAGAATGAAAACTGTTTATAGTTATAATAACTATGTATCTGTTCCTAAATATGTTCCATTTATGGAAGTATTAGATCAGGTAGCTAGTGATAAATCAAGGTTAAACATAACTAGCTTTGATAAAATGGAAAAAGATGAGGCTGATAATCCTGCATCTTTAACCTCTACTGCTCCATCTAATGGTGCAGCAACGGAGCCTGCAGAATCTGGTCTACCGTTTTAGGTAGATGATTCGATAGAAAAGAAGAGTTCATAGGTTTCATTCTCTATGTACCTCCCTGAACTCTTCTGATCTATTTACAAATGGGACTCTATAAAATAACGCTTTCGTTAAATAAAGACAATGTTCTAAATAAAATAAGTGAATATCAAATATTTAGTTATTATTTAGGATGTGATTTTAAGTCTGGCGCTGTAATGAGCAGTCCGCTCCGACAAGATGACAAACCAAGCTTCTCTGTCTTTACTGATCGTAAAGGAACTCTAAGGTTTAAAGACTTTGGTACTGGAGATACTGGTGATGTTTTCAGCTTTGTACAGCAACTATTTAATATTGACTTTTATTCTTGTTTAATTAGAATATGTGAAGATTTTAAATTAGACTTAATGTATGATAAACGAGACGTTGCGCATAAACCTTTTGATGGATTTAAAACCGCAATCAAAGAATTAAAGTTCGATGCAAAAAAAAGTATTAATGTTAAAACTCAATCTTTAACTTTTACAGATAAACACTATTGGGGACAATATGGTATAACAGAAGAAATTCTTAAATATTATAATGTCTTTTCATGTAAATGTGTATTTGTAGGAGATAAAGTAGTAGGTTATTATAAACACAATGATCCTATATATGGTTATTTGTTTTATAAGGATAATACATATACTTGGAAGATTTACCGTCCATTATCCCTTACCGGTCATAAATGGATGAGTAATACTAATCGAACTATATTCCAAGGTTGGGATCAATTACCTGAAAGAGGTGAGTTAATAATTATCACAAAATCACTGAAAGATGTAATGGTTCTTAGGAGCCTTGGATTTATCAGTGCTGCGTTGCAGAATGAAATTACTAGTATCAAAGATACTGTAGCCCGAGAGTTATATGAGAGATTTAATAAGGTATATATCTTAAATGATTTTGATTTAACCGGTGTGAAAGGTGCTAATAATCTTAAAAAGAAATATGGTTTTAAACCTATATTCTTACAAGATTTTAAAACTAGAAACAATGGATACAAAGATATTTCTGATTTTAGAAATGATCATACTGCTGAAGAAAGTAAATGTAAAATAAATAAATTAATATTATGAAAATAGTTAGAGAACATGTAGTCGATGAAATCATCGGTGATGTGAAAACCAATAAATTTAAAATTGGTGAAGACTCAATGGGTATTATTATAGACTCATTGATTAATTTATATTCTGACCCTATCGGTTCTATTGTGCGTGAAGTAACATCTAATTGTTATGATGCTATGAGAGAAAAAGATCTTAAACTTAAGCATGTTATTCCAATGACAGCTGAAGATCAAAAAGAATGGTTTTCTCCCAACAAAACTGTACAAATAGAATTCCAGGAAGAGAATATATTACTTGGTATAGGTAATGCGTTCCTATTCCGTGACTATGGCGTAGGCCTTAGTAAAAAACGTGTAGAAGAAATTTATACTCTATTTGGTAATTCAACTAAAAGAGATAACAATCATCAAATTGGTGGTTTCGGTATTGGTGCTAAGTCACCTTTCTCGTACACTGATACATTCTATATAATAACTAACCATAACGGTCAAAAGTTTAGTTATATGTTATATAGAGGTAATGATGCATTTCATATGGATCTGTTAAAACAATCAGAGACAACTGAATTGAATTCTACAGAAGTTATTATCCCTATTAATCAAGAAGATTCTTATAGAGATATAAAAAACTTTGTAAAAGCTATTAATAGTCAATTAACTTATTTCCAAAACCTAGAATTTATAAATATAGAGGAAGGTGCTGGTAGAAGAGCTGAACTTGCTGAAATAAGTTATGAAGATGATAATGTAGCTATTTCTTTATCTGATGGTGATACTGAACTTCATTTAATGGTTGGTAGAGTTAAATACCCTTTGAATGAAAGTATGGTAGATGAGCAGATAAAATGGCGTAGTAACTATATTCCTGCAGCAATTAAATTTGCTGTTGGTGAAATTGATTTAGTTCCTAGTAGAGAAGCAATTCGATATACGGATAAAACTAAAGATGCTATTAAAACAAAGATGCTTCTTATTCAGAAAGAAATGAAAAAGTTGTGTCAAGATGAATTAGCTAAGTGTGATAATTTTACTACTTGGTTAACTCAAGCACATTCTTTGACTAAAAATGATGGTAATAGGTGGAGAACTAGTTTTACTAGTACGTTTTCTGTTCAATCTTATCTTGCTAAACTAAAAGATAAAGCTCCTTCTTGTAATCTTCATGGAAAAACTCTTAGTAGAGATTTCTTTGATGATGATAGCAGAGCTTTTCAACTGTTTCGTGGTTTTAGTATAAATAAAGTAAAAAAAGAAGGTAATACTAATTATGTTGGTGGTTATAAATTAAGTAAGCCTAACCCCAAAATAGAAGACTTTTATAATTTACCTATTTATTATCATGTTCAACCTGATCCTGCAACTGGAGATCCTAGAAAGGTGTTTACAAAAACTAAAGATTTTCATTTAGCTAATAAACATCCAAATGGTTTTATTCAGATAAGAAAAGAGTTTCAATTAGATTCGAATCATTATGATAAAGAAAATAATATGGGATTCTGGAGTTCAGATGATCATGTGCGAACTACTGCTGAAATAGATTCTGATTTTGAAGCTATGAGTACTTATATTGATAACATTGTTACAGAATGTTATGATTCTGTAGTACCTGATGCGGATTTAAGTGAAGATGTAGGAACCTTCGAAACTGAAGCTGAAAGACGTAAAAGACTTGGTAAAGCTTTTCTGAGACGTATTTATTTTAAAGATAGATATAATGATCGTGATAAAACTGCATTTAGCAATGACGAATATCATATTCATGATTTAGAAAAATATGTAGAAGAAAACAAAGGTATAGTTATTTGGGGTAACTCAAAAGAAAATGACCTGCTAAGAAGTGTGGCTGCTCTATGTGAACAAGCTGGATTGTATCCTGATAGACGAGGGTATAGTTCTAGTAGTTTAAATGTAGAAGAATTTCCTGTGGTAATTCTTAAAGTTGCGGCAACATTAAATAAGCAAATGACTAAGTTTATTAACGTTAAAGATATGTTTACTATGAAACATCCTATATTAAAAAAATGGTACACAGCTAAACTTACTAGAGAATCGGTAGATGATGTCTTTTTCTATTCGTGCTTTGAAAAGTTAAACTCTGATTTATATTATAAATGGAGAGAACTTAAGGAGAATCATGAAGAGAATTATGAGCAATTTAGATATTTAAATAGATCTGATGAACAACAAATGGCTGAACTGTGTAAAACTTCAGATTGTGTAAACCATAGAATGCTTCAGAATCTTAAAGAACTTTCTGATTATTCTAAAGATTTAGATCTGCTTAAGCATTTAAGTTTTGCCCAAAATGATGGTGCATATGAAAAATCTATTCCTAGTAAAGAAGTATTTTTACTTCTTAGAGAATATCTTAGATTTAAAAATAAAGCTGTTGTAAAATTCAAAAAACAAAAAAAGAATAAGGTGAAAGTCCTTGCTAGTGTTTAATTAATTATTAAATTTGTAAAATGACAAATTCCTATTTAGTCTGTAAAATCGGTAAAGATGATGTTCAAATTATTATCGATGGACTACCAAAAAGTATCTCTAAACAATTTAAAGAAGCTGACCAAGTTATAGCGCTTGCTAGAAGCTTTAATGTATCAAGAGATCAAGATGAACGTAACGCTATACTGGAGAAAGTAAAAACCCTACTTACCCCAGCAAACCGCATTCAGCATGCTACTGATGGCCGTTTTGAGTTTGATGGAGGAAATAAGATGTATCTTAAAGGTACAACTGATCCTATTCCTAACTTCCTTGCGAAGAAACTTATGAAATGGCTTGAAGAAGGTGTGCCGTTAGATGGTTTGATCAATTTCTGGAAGCATCTATTGTTAAACCCTGATAAGTCTGTTAGAAGACAATTATACGGTTTCTTAGAGCATAATGGACATCCCATTACAGATAAGGGTTATTTCTTAGCTTATAAAGCTTGTAAAGTAAAGAAAGTATATGATACTGAGACCGGTGAGGAGAAGGTTCAGTTCAAATACAATTCTGATACTGGAGAGCAAGAAGAGAAATATACACAGTCACTAACTTTTGCTCCGTACCATAGTGGTGCGCATGGAATGGTAATTAAGTGTGGTACACCAATTACTATGCCGAGAGAAGATTGTGATCCAGATCCTGAACGTACTTGTTCCAGAGGCCTCCATGTAGGGTCAATGGAATACGTTCATGATTTTGGATACAGTGAAGGTGTAATTCTAGAAGTTCTTGTAAGTCCTCGCAATGTTGTAGCAGTTCCGACTGATTACAATAATACGAAGATGAGAACATGTGAATATTTTCCTATTGCTATTAGTAATGGCGAAAATGAGAATGTGTATCTTGAGTCTGACTATACTGCATTTGATAATAAGCAAATGAAGACAGATTTACGAGAATACGAGTCCGCTAAAAGAGAGCAGATTAAAGAACTTGAGACTGAATTGGCTCAAAACTCTGAGATCGCTGCTAGCTTGATGGCGTAATTATAAATTAGTAAGAAGAGTCCCCATTTCATAGTGTTTCCTCCATTTGTCACTATGGGGGGCTCTCCCTTACGCTTTAAACTGAATTATGAAACAATTAAAGATTGAGATCCCGCATTTTATTACTCATATAGCAAAAACAAAAACTAAATGGGTTAAAATTAACGGTCAACGTCTTTATACTGGAATGAACCATCATTTGCGTTCTCTTATTGTAAGAAGAATGCATACTTATATACAACAGTATATTCCTAACGGATTAGATATAAGAAAAATGGCTCCTCTTAAAGTAAAATTAGAGGTACACACTGTGATTAATCATGGTGACATTAGAATGTATAAAGGTGATTTAAGATGGCGTCCACCTAAAAAAGGTTATCAACCCAAATGGGATGTAGATAATCTATGGATCTGGATAAAAGCTTTTCAAGATACTATTGTAGAAATGGGTCTTATTGATGATGACAACTGTGCTGTCATCCCTAATACAGGAGAAATTGAATTTATTCCTGTAGAAAGGCTAGAAAATAGAAAATTAGTATTTATAATAACTGAATATAAAAAAAAGAAATCAAATGGAAATAAAACACGTTAGCCACTCTTCACTGAGTGCACTCAAAGTAAGCCCTGAATATTTTAAGAAATATGTAAACAGAGAATTAGTAAACGATAGTCGTTATTTAGACCTTGGTAGTGCTATTCATTGTTATATATTAGAAAATAGTGAATTCAATAATAGATATATCGTATCTGAAGGTTCTGTTATTGGAGGAATGATGGGTAAATTTATCCACGCTCTTGTAGAGAATGAAAAATATGTATTAGAATCTGTTTATGATTCTACGGAAGATACTCCAGCTGAGTTTGTATTACAAAACGAAGAAGAGTTATATCAACATTGTTATGATATAGCTGGATTTAAGATTCCGCTAGCCACTGTGATTAAGAAACTAGATCAACCTGAAAATAAAAGTTATTTAAGTTTTTTATTGGAGGCGCAAGGCAAGCATGTTTTATCTCAAGAAGAGATGGAAACAATAATACTCTGTTCAGATGCAGCAAGAAGACATGCAGTAGCAAGTACTGTATTAAATCCTGTTGGAGCTGAACCAGAAAAAGAAATTCTTTGGACTCACGGAGATTTTACAATTAAATCAATTATTGATAACTTAATACTTGATGAAGACAAGAAGTTAGTTACGATTACGGATTTAAAAACTACGTCTAAAAGCCCATATAATTTTATAAGATCTTATACATCTTATGGATATTATAGGCAAATAGCAATCTATAAACTCGCTGTCATAGCATATATGAAAGAGAGAGGATTAGAACCTATGGACTATGATTTTAAAGTCTTAATTGTAGCATTACAAACTACTGGTCTTCATGAGTGTGTGGTATATGAGCCTGATAACCTTGACTTATCTATCGCCATTGATGAGTTTGAGAGCTTGTTAGAAAGGCTTAAATGGCATCAAGACCACAACCGTTGGGATTACCCAATGGAGTATTATAATAATAATGGTATAATTAAAATTAAACTATCGGATGAAGCTATCTCAAGAATTAGAGAAACTTCAAAGAGTGATTAAACCAACAAAAACTGTTGATTTTATCTTCCCTTTGACCGGCTATTCAAAAGCTGATTTAGATCCCTATCTAGTAAACGCATATCTTGGCGATGTAAGTATGCTAGACTGGGATTTAGAATCACCTGATGTATTTGTATTACTAAAATATAGTGGACATATTACATTTTATGAACTGGAAAAAGAGTTAGAAAAAAATGAACATTTTAAAACATCTTATTCGTTGTTCCGTGGTAGATACATAATGTTTGTATTTACTATTGGACCAACNTTTATTGATGATTTTAATAAGTTTATGGAGGGAAAGTACTCGAAGCTTTCTCACCCCGCTAAAATTCGTATAATGAGGCATCGTAAACCAAATAGCCCTATGCCGTTAATCCTCGATAAGGATAAGAGCCTCCGTCAGTACTGGGAAGAAAAACTAGACGCGGAGTTGCCACAAAAATCAGAAGTATGGCCTATTGTGATTAAAGATGAAGAATTATTTGATAAAAGCGAGTTCAAAGAACTGATGGGGATAAATGAAGACTTACCACTAAATTTAATATAGTGGTGAGTCTTCCTCATCTCCTTCTCCTAAGTTTATATCAAGTTTATAAGTGAATTTCCCCCTTTTTGCTGCACGGGACTCGTCCCACCTCTTGTGCCTCTCTTTCATTTGGACTAGAACAGCGCATTTTTCGTATTCCTCCTCTTCAATAAAGTATTCCATAAGTACATCAAATACTGTTATTTCATCAAAATCTGTAAGGAGCCAGAATAACCTATCAGGAAAAACTTCAAAATCGTAATTATTAACGATAAGAGTATAAGTGTTTTCCATGGATTGTTTTCGTATGTATTCACGCTCTTCATCTTTAAGAAGATCTAAATCTGGGTCTTCATTATTGTAAAAGTAATTCTCTAAATCATCGTTCATTCACATTTATTTTAAATCAAAGAACTTAATCTTATCTTTAGGATCTGTCCCAAGCTCTTTGAATGGTAAAACATTACGTATGTATTTATTAATCTTAGCGTCGCCTTTCTCATATCGTCCTGTCTTTCTTTTGTATCTTTCTACATCTCCGCCTAATATTACAGACCATGAGTCATCCCATGCTTGTCCTAATAATTTACTATACGCTTCTATTGTAGTTAAGTTCGCAGCAGGTGTTCTTAGAATCTCGTAGAATGATGACCCTAATGGATTATAGAATGCAAGCTCTGACTGTACTCTCTTAATTGAATAAAGTGCATACCAGTCTACTGCTGATCTTTCTTCCGGTTCGTCGTCCATTCCAAAGAATGCTATTCCTAACATAGATAAGAAATAGAAACTTGCTACCTCACCTAAACCACGTTTTATATTTGCCTGCTGCCATGACTCAAGTTCTTGATAACGTTTTCTCATAGTAAAGAAATGTAATCTCTTGAAGTCTCTTCCTAGCTGGCCTATAAATTTAACAGCTGTTACATAGTTTCCTTCCATGTAAGACTCTAACCTTTCATTATAGTTAGGTCCTTTTCTATCTGATTCTTTATCATAGAATAATTTTTCTGCTCCTTCAAATCTACGACGGTAACCAGGTCTTAACCACTTACGGAATTGTAATGCCCATCTACCTGCAGCGTATTGTTGGATAGCAGCTTTATCTTTCTCATTATAAATACCATGTAACCTTTGGTATAATGCTTGGATTTTTTCTGAGAATAAGATTCTATCTTGTTCACTAAATTGTGATGCTACTTCAGGGTCTAGTACTAATTTACCTTTTTCTCCTATACTGTATGCATCCCATAGGTTAATTGTTCCTTTACTAGTTTTAAATGTTTTATTAAACATCATTGCCATAGCTAGCTGACTCTGGATCATATGCTCACCCGCACTCATCATAAAGTATAAGGCTCCTGAGTTCATTCTTAATCCTAATTTCTTAGGACTAAGCTTTCTACCATACTCATCAAACTCTTGAAGTACATTAAATAATTCATTCATTTGACCTAGTTTAGATCTAGGGGCCCTTGATAGTGCATCAGCTATTATACCTGTTCCTCCCATCTGGTCTGTTGAAGTGTATGCTAAATACTTTTGTTTTGCTTTTGTCCAATTCTTTAGAGTAAAGAACTGTCCCGCCCACGCTTCAGTAAAGTTCATAAGAGAACCAAATGCTACGTTTGCTACAGCTGCTTTATCATTCATGGCTAGTACTCTTAAACTACCAATTTGTAGTAATGCATCACTTATTTGATCTGCATTTGTAGTCTTACCAAATATTGTAACAGCACCACCCATCTTCTTACGCTTACCATATACAACCATATT
>JGI25128J35275_1000164_pt1 | contig 20820 bp, 43 predicted proteins | sample ETNvirenome_2_60_FD_35275 | JGI IMG/M metagenome (IMG submission 35275)
AGCCGTCACTCGGTCCTCACAGTTTTTCCGTTTTCTGCCTGATACGTTACTCAGAAGGGTCTCGGTCGTGAGTTTACTCTAAATGGTTGGGGTCACTACCACTTACACCATTTATTTAAGTATGACAGGTGTGCCATAGCAGATGATGCTTTCTGTCTCGAAACGAGCCCTTCTTAGTCTTACACATATTCACCTGTCAATGTTTTATTTTTGTACAAAAGTTAAGCCTTTGTAGTTAAACCATGAGTCGAGCTCGTCTGGTATGCTATCTATAGTATAGCCTTTGTATAATTTGCCGTCTAACTTTATTTTAGACCTGTCGCTGGGGTAAAATTTTATTGTTTTCATATATATATTATCTGTTAGTAATCGTATTTAGATTGTAATTATTTACAATAGTTCCATCTTTTTTCATTTTCTTTATTAAGTTTTTCTTTTTCATTTGTTCTAAACCTTCTATAGTATTATCTAAAATAATATTGTAATCTAAGTGTGAAGAACTATCCATTATTCCTTCTTTTAAGTCAAAGTCAGTGTAAGATTTCATTAATTTTAAGTTTTTTAACACTTTATTATAGTTATTAGGAACATATACTGTTTCTAAAGTAGCACAACCTGCGACTAAACACGATATTAAAATTATCTTTTTCATTTAGTATTATTTACTAGTTCTCTTACTTTAGCACCAAATTCTTGATCATTCGGATACTGTTCTTTTAATGTTTTTACTTGCAACCATCTTAATTTTGGTATTGCAGTTTCTTCTTGATAGGTTAAATACTCTTGTACTGTTCTAAAATCACTCATATTTCTTCAAATTTTATACCTGCACCAGTGTCAAACCAAGTATGATCAGGGTCTATTAGTAATTCACCTGCGAATATTTTCTTAGCTTGTTCAAAAGCGTAAGTATATTTCTGTGTTTCTGTACCACATTTCTGTGTGCTACCATAGTATCCGGCTAGAATATCTTTTGTTATCGCCTGTATTTTTTGTATTTCATTCATTTTCTTCACCATTAAAAGTTTGATAGTAATCTAATTCGTCTTGTAATTTAGATATAAGTTCTTCTAAATACCATATCTTTTCGTCAGTATCATCGANGTGTCTGTCAAAGTTGTCATACACTTCATCCATTATTCTACTTACGTATTTACTCATGTTTTCCAGTTTTGTATATTTTTTATTATTTTATTAATTAGTTTGTCAGCATCTTCAACATACTTGTCATTAGTTTCGGTATAACCTAGTTCTTCAAACATATAATAGTCTAGCTCGTTGTACATAGTATCAATCATTCTATCTAGTACTCTTTCTATTACTTCTTGCTCAGTCATATTAAATCTAGTTTTTTAATTAATTCTTTTGATTTTTGTTTTAACATAGCATCACCATGGTTGTCTAGTATCATTGTATGTAATACATTTTTTACTTTACTAATTCCACTCACCATAAAAGTTCTTGCATCTCTTGCATTACTTTCTTTGAAGTCATAGAATGAAGATCCACCATATTTGTTTGATAGTTTTTCTAAGTCAGATATAAAGTCGTTAACTATTTCTCTGCACTCTGCACTTACTCTTTCTTTTAGTGCTTTTTCTATTGCATTAGTATCTTTCATTTCTTTTTATTCTTTAATTCGTTATACGCTTTTTTCAACTGAGCGATTTCAGTTTGACACTTTCTTATTTGTACTTTATTACCAGTTTGCTGATAGAATTGTGTCCAAGAGTACAGGTTTTCTAGTTTTTTAGTTATATCTCTCATTAAAAGAATGTTTGAATTATTTCTTGTACTACCGCGACCATCGCTGTTAACCATATTCCTAAGAATATTGTAGTCATAACTGTTGCGTATATTTTAAGCATACGCCACTCCACTGCTTTATAGCAGAATTTTATTATTGCTTGTTTAACCATTTTTATATTGTTTAATTTTGGTTAGTAACTCGTGTATTTCTTCGTTTGGAAAGGTAGAATACACCTCGTCTACCTTGTTTTTGACATAGTCAAATGTAAATTCTTCTGCTTCAACCCCGAAGTGACCAACGATTAGATCTCGTTTATCCCAACCATAAGGACTATGGTATTTGTTGTAAATGCACAACTTCATTCCGCCATCTTTGTAGATTATAGCGTCGAGGTTATTAGTCATTATATATTTTTCTATTGAGTCGTGCATTTTATTGTTATTTATTATATTATCTATTAAGTATCGTATTTAGTCTGTAAAAGGTTGTGGGCAATGTAAGTCGCAGTATGCACCTTGTAATAAATCTATTTCTTTTTCTATTAAAAGAATTCTTAATTGTTCTATATTTTCCAAGTATATCTCACCTGTAGATTCTGGCATTCTACCATTATTTACATCTTCTTTTATCCATTCATCAAGACTACTTATTACTTCATATTCATACATAAAAAAGCTTTGAGTTGGTAAAGGATATTTATTTTGATTGTAAGTAAAACCTAGTCCGAGGAATATACCTACGCTTATTATTATTTTCTTCATATTTATTTTATTTGTAACTGCTTATGAAATCATATAGTATAAACAGTGAGATTATTACTGGTGGTATTGTGAAAAATATTAGCATAATTATAGTATTTGAGTTAGTATTTCGTAAAGATTTTCTTGTTTATCTTTACTTAGTTTAACATATTCACCATGAGATTCACCTGGGTAACCTGCTAAGTGATTTATAATTTGTTGTTCAGTGTCTGATTGGTGAACATACTTTGCATGTTCTTCGAAAGCCTTTTTCCAAGACCAATTTGAGGGATTATTAGGATTATACATAGTTATTATTTTTTAAAAGTTATTAATTAGTTTGTGCTGCACCAAGTGTTCGTATTATTTATACTCGCTAAATTATGGTGATCAACTACGAGTTTTTATTTTACTACTCACTTATAGTAGCTAATTCTCTGCAGAATTTTGGTACGATATTTGAGTTAGTATAAGATTTATACTCTTGAAAGCAATTCATTGACTCGAATTTTTCTTGAAAAGTAGAGTAGATCTCGTCATGGTCATAAGTATAAGTTATACCTTTTGAGTTAGTAAAAGTGATTATTGCATTTTCACCGATTAAAGATTTTCTTATTACAAATCTTTTTGTTGTTAATTTAGAATTTTCCATAGTTATTATATTTATTTATTATTAATTTAGTTTAGTTGTATATATTATCTTTTAGTGTTCGTATTTACATTGTAATATAGTCCATTACTACTATTACACATGTTAGTATTATTATTAGTAAAAGCATTTTATTTGCTGATTTTTCTTCTTGTTTATTATTGTATTTATTCATAGTTAAAAGGTGTATATTTGTTTATTAGTTAATTTTTAGTTTAGTGTATAACACTTGTTATCTTAATATTTTACATAAATATATTAAATAAAAGTGTGACATTAGCTTGTTAGTATATAATAGTAACNGGCTATTGTCATAGTTTACTTATTGATTAATATTAATTAGTAAGTAAGATTCGTCAGACAAGTGACAACTATGGTGACTGAATTCTACATTATATCTTATTAGTTCTTTAGATACTTTCATTATATTGTGAATGAAAGAGTAGACGATGAGGTAGTCTTCAGTATTATAGTTTAGTCNTTCGAATAATTCCGAGTAATCTTCGTTATCGATGAGGTATTCGTGATTGTCATTTAATTCTGGTAGTTTAGTTAAATCTAGCATTTATTAGTTATTTTAATTATTATATTTATATTATCTTATATCAGTCGTATTTACATTGTATAAAGATTATTCTTTATAATCAGGTAAATCATTATGAGCTTGCATGAATTTATAATGCATTGGATGATTAGTATAATGCCAGCCGTTTGATAGCATTTCGTAAAGATTAGTAATTTCTTGAGATTGTTTTTTAGTTAAATTATTCATATTATATATTTTAAGTGATTAGTAAATTAGTTATTATTTAGCCCAGTTTGGTAATTTATTTGAGTTAGTATAATTGCCATATTTGATGAAGCAATTCATTTGTAGTAAGCGTTCGCTATTGTTAGCATATACTTCGTCGTGATTGTATGTATATGATTCGCCTTTTTTATTAGTGAATGATATGATTAATGATTTGCCGAGTAAAGAGTTAGAGATGATGAAGCGAGATTTAGTTATTTGATTTTGCATAATTTATTTATTTTAATTGTTATTAGTTATTTAGTTTGTTTATTATATTATCTTAATTGCTACGTATTTACATTGTAATTTATTATACGCCATTGAACGAGATGTATTGGACTACGCCATACGTGATGAGGTTATAAATGATTAGTGTTGTAATTGTTAGGATGAAAGTGATTGAGATTGTATTTAGTATTTTATTCATGTCGTTAAGTATTTAATTTATTTATATATATTATCTTAGCGTAGTCGTATTTACATTGTATAATATAGTCTACTCTAGAAAAAACATAAAACATGGGACAAAATATTATTTTGGAAACGTAAAAATTTTTAAATCATTTTTTTAAAATAAGGGGGACCCATGAAATAAAATCGCGTTTTTGTTTTAAACTTTAAAATTAAATTTTGATAGTATAGTACTTTACTTCTATATATCTAATACTGTGACAATAGGTTGTTAGATATGAATAGTAATTAGCTAGTGTCACACTTAACTAATTATGTAAAAATATTACTCTTTGTGTAATATACTATTTTAAGTACTAACGCGTTAAATACTAAATATGAAAAAGATTAAAAACGGAGGCGGAGATCCTAAAAAGAGTAAAAGAGCTAAAGACATGCCAATGCCTAGCTATGACTTACCAACCTTTGAGATATCAGTTGATGCAAGAACTGGTAAAACAACTAGTAAGGTTAATAAAAAAGAAATGAGGGCTTATAGAAGAAATATGGATGAGGTTTCTATAAATAGTCCTGGGCCAAGAGGAAAATTTTCTAAGCAAATAGGAGATTTAGCTAATAAGCAACTTTCGGATATAAGAGGAAGAAAGGCAATGAATAGAGAGATGAAGCCTTTGGAGGTTAATATTGCTCTATCTAGAAATAAATCTTACAGTATTCCTGGCCAAGACATAGATTCAGATGGTAAAAGTATGTATGATATGGAAACTGGACCTAGAAAAGGAGACTTAATATACGGTAGACACCTAAAAAGAGATAAAGATAAAAACATAGAAGACTATGACTACGAGTTAAAGCCTGGAAAAAAAGAAGGTACTTGGAAAACCAAAGGAATTAAGTAAGAAAAATGGCAATATTTTACACATATCCAGAAGTAACGCCTGTCTTAGAGGATATTTTACTAATATCTCAAGCTAATGACAAGAAAAAGAACAAGACTATCACCATACAAGGTCTTAAAGACTTAATATACCCTGATTTAACGCTTGATGTAAGCTTTAAAAACGATGGTGCAACAGTGGCGATAAAAGATGTTGCGACAAACACGCAGCTTGGTCAAAGTTTTGCGATATTACCGGGTACTAACACNAATGTAACAGTTGCTGGGCAAGAAATTAGAGTTAATTCCACTGCAGTACCACCAGTTGGTGGAACTTTAACAGTCCAAGACGGCACAACGTCTGTGGCTACAACGGATGTTCTTAACTTAACAGGTAAAATATACGAAGTTAGCGTAGGTTCAACAACAGAAACAGCAGATTTAGCAGCGAAGTACAACACTGAAGTATCAGACACAACACTTACAGTGGCAAATGTTGGTTCTATACCAGCAGGAACACCTTGTAGTGACTTAAAAGGCGATGATATAGTGGATTTATTAAATAAAATGTTTTTTCCTACACAACCACCTACGTATATACAGCCAACACTGCAGATTACAGGGTCTTCATTATCAGCTATAGAGGTGGGCACTACTATAGCGCCTACATTAAACATGACTTTTGTTAAAAAAGACTCTGGAGGTTTTGTAGCTCCTATGGTACTGGAAAGAAACGGTACAGGTTTAACCCCAATAAACGATACCACTGTTCCAAGTGCAGATATACCTGATCAATTTCCAGGTGTACCTAACACAAATAATCCTCAAGCTACAACTACAGCATCGTATAGCGATTCTTATTTAGTTACTGCACCAACAAACGTAACATCAGCATCGATAGCTTACAAAGCAACGGCAGATTACTCACAAGGCAATGTTTTAAATGATAGTACAGGAAACCCATCTGGTACAGCTATACCAGCAGGCGACAAAGAAGCTACTAAAACTTATACTGCTTATTATCCTTGGTATTATTATTTTAGTTCAAACCCAATTTCAGCTAGTGATATGGTTACCGCGATTGCTAATGGCACTGCTACTAAAAATATAGCAAATTCAGAAGGTCAAATAAACGTTCCATTTAATATAACAGCTCAATTTGTTGCCGTAGCATATCCTGCATCTAGTACAGTAAAAACAAAGTATTTCTTGACTTCTTTAAATCAAGGACCGATTACTGCAATATTTGATCCAGTTACAGTGAGCCAGGTTACAGAGGAGGGCACTCCTCCTTTATGGAGTAATATAGATTACAATATACATGTTTCATTTGGTCCTCAAACAAGTACAATAACACCTTTACAATTAAGAAATAACTAACATGGCATTACCAGGAATAGAATTATCAGCTAGTGTACTAGTAGGAACAACTTCACCAGTAGACTCAAAGTATGGACCTTTTGACGCTGCTAGTTATGCAGCAGCTGTAACTTTAGCTAACACTGAAATTATAGGAGGTTTAAGATATAAAGGTTTAACAGTTGGATTATCTGAGAATGGTGGTCAAATAAAAGAATATTGGTATAGAGATGGTGTTGCAGATAACAACTTAATAGAAAAAACTTCTGGCGGTACAGTGAGTACTATGACTACAACAACTGAAGGAGTTGCTAAAATACAAGCTAATGCTGCATCTGGATTACCAACCCCACAAGCTCAATCAGCTGAAACAGGAAGAACATACGGTGTAACATTAGATGGTGCAAATAATTTAGTAGTAAATGTACCTTGGACTGATGATGGAACTCAAATAAACAGTTTTAAAGTAACACAAAACAATGCACAAGACGACGATCCAAATATAACGTTAAATACTGGAGATCTTGCTTCACCAGTACTAACTAATATTAAAATAGATGGAACAGGTAGCGCGAAAGTAACTCGAGTAAATGATAATGAAATAGCCATAACAGCAGAACCGTCTGGATCCGTAAGTGGATTAGTACAGTATAGCAAAGTAAACGGCGGTGTTAAAACATTCCAACATAGTGATGGTTTAACTTACTCAGTGATGAGTGGAATAACTTCTTTCTTTAACGTAGGTACACAGTCCGATATGAATGGAGTTATAGAGGTTAGTGGTTATGATCCTGGAACTGGAACACAAGGAACACCGGGAGAAATTAGATTATTTTCTCCTAACGCAACTACAGGTGATTATGTTGGTATATTAGGCCCTAGATCTACAGGAGCAAGTTCACAATACACTATACAACTTCCAGAAGTCGCACCTGACGCAGCTGGTCAATATTTAAAAACAACATCAGGCCCTGCTGGAATAAACAATATTGCAACAACAGAATGGACTGCGCTTGGTACACCTCAAGCTTTTGTTACGGTATCTAATAGCTCAGGAACTGGAACATGGAACTACGCGACCGGGTATAACGCAAAATGGACGCCTGCAGCTGGAGCAAATACTTTAGCTATAAATGGGACAGTAAATGGTGATTCTGGAACAATAGTTATAACTAATTCTCAAGGAAACCCAGCCCCAACAATAACCTGGCCTACAGGATCTGTTTTTCAAGGAGCTGGTGAAGGAGCTGTACCCGTTTTAACTCCAGACACTGGAGCTGTAGATGTTTTTAGTTTTGTTACAGATGGCACCACTTATTGGTGGAGTTATGGATTAGACTTTGGCTCATGAAAAGTATGGTTATGTTTCGCCAGTTGCTATCTCCAAATCCTGGAGGAGGTGATGGTCCAATACCAAGTGGAAATAAAGAACTTGATATTAATCCTGCAATTGGAGCTTATCAAGACATTAACCAAAATACAGCATGTACCAATAATACCTTATGTGAGTCGTTACAAAATCAAGGGGATAATTTTGCATGGCTACAATTAAGTGAAAGTAATAAACCAACTTGGTATGCATCTGACTCTAGCCAAAACAATAAACCTTATTTAGAATTTGAAGGTGATCATATGGAAAGTAGCGGTAGTGCTGGTGTTTTTTGTATGGAATCAGATGACTGTAGTATATACGCAGTAGTAGAACCTGAGGATCAAACATCACAGTATGCAACATTGTTAAATAAAGATTTAACATATGATTGGAATAAAGGTTGGAGATTAGGTTTTAATGATGACGCAAGAATAGATTACCTTACAAACGTAGGTAGTTGCCTTGGTAGTACTTGTGCTATAGCTAATGAAAATGAGATTGAAAATGCAAATGCCTCTACCTCACAAGCTGAAATATACACTTTAAGGTTTAAAGCTTCTAGCACACCATACGTTAACGTTAACTATAGTACCGCTATAGCTGGTAACTCAGAGACAGGAACAACGTTTGAGTTTGCGGATAAAGACACACCTGTAACACAAATAACTTTAGCAGCTAGTGCTGGAGAAACATCTAGTTCGTCTCCAGCTTTTGAATGGAATGGCAAGGTATTTAGAATAATAGGATATTCAGAATACCATGATGACCAAACACACACTGACATAGTTGAAGCATTAGAAAATTTATACGGAGTGTAATGATAGTAATATTATATAATACAGAAACAGAAGCAACTGAAGCTAGTTCTTTAGTATATCAAGAAATAGTAAAAGACTATCCTTTTGTAAGTTCACCAGAAGGAAATTACCAAATTAACTTTCCTAATAATCAAACAACAAACCAATGGGCTTTGAAAGTCAAAGACTATTATAAAGACCAAATAATAAACGCTCTTGGATTAACTAAATATGAAGAGCAAGTTGAAATATTTCAAAATGACCCAAACTGGTTTCCACAAAAATCTTAAATAACCAAACTATCAAGTGATAGTATAATTAATAACCTATAAAAATAAAACCATGACATTTTTATATACCAGCGGCTTTAAAGCTGCTACACAACCTGATCAAAGAATGATCGACCATTGGAAACATATAACCGAAAAGAAAAACTGGAGGATTGTACAGTTACCAAATGGATTTTTTCAAACAGAATACAAACACCCTGAAGAAGGTGACTGGGTAGATGTTACTAGAAGAGAAACAATGGAAGGTGCGGAAGCCGCTATTGATGGATCTATAGAGCATTATACTAAAAAGTTAGAATTCTTAAAAGGACCAAAAGTTGTAAAAACATTTGAATAACAAATCAATTTAATTAAATTTAATATAATATGCAAGAAGTTAAACTAGTCAAAGACTTGGCTTTTGGTGAAGATGCCAGAAGTCAAGTTCTTGCTGGTGTTGAAAAGCTGACAGATGCTGTAGCTTCAACATTAGGAGCAAGTGGTAAATGTGTAATACTAGAAGATGCACAAGGTAAACCACAAATAACAAAAGATGGAGTTACTGTCGCTAATAGCGTAACACTACAGGATCCATTAGAAAATATCGGTGCAACGTTAATAAAAGAAGCAGCACAAAGAACGGTGAGAGATGCTGGTGATGGAACTACAACAGCAACAATATTAGCTAGATCAATACTTGATGAGGCTCATAAACATGACCAACTAGACACCGTAAGAGAAATTAAAAAAGGAATAACTACCGGAGTTGATAAAGTTTTAAAAGAACTTAATAAAGTTAGCAAAAAAGTTAAAGGCAAAAAGATACAACAAGTAGCTACAATATCAGCAAACAATGATAAAGAACTAGGAGATGTTATAGGTAAAGCTTTTAGAATGGTAAATGAAACAGGTGTTGTTATGATGGAGACAAACGAAAATCCAGAAACAACTGTTCATTTAATAGACGGCGTGCAATATAATAGAGAGCTTAAAAACAATCATTTTATAACTAACAAGGAAAAAGGCACTGCAGAACTAGTAAATCCTTTAGTTTTAGTAATAGAATCTAAAGTAGATAACATACGTAAAATACAAAATATACTAGAGTATGTTATAAAAAATAACAAAAGCTTGTTAATAATAGCAGACGTTGATCCTCAAGTAGTTTCAGCTTTAGCAATGAACAAACTAAAGGGTAATATAAAAGTAAACGTGATAGATGCACCTATATATGGGTTAGGTAGAAAAGACACTTTAAGTGATATATGTGATGTTACTGGAGCTACCTTAATAAATGAAGACTTGGGAGATGATATAGATCTCATAACCGAAGAACATTTAGGTACATGTATAAAATCTGTTACTAACCACGAATACACCATAATACAAGCTAATATAGAAGAAAGTGATAGAGTAAAAGAAACAGTATCTATATTAAAAAATCAAATTGAAGATCAATCAAATAAAAATATTAAAGCTAGATTAGAGAAACGATTAGGTAACCTAAACGCTAAAATGGCTATTATAAAAGTAGGAGCTAACTCAGAAGTCGAATTAAAAGAAAAGTTAGATAGAGTTGAAGATGCTATTTGTGCTACTAAAGCTGCCATAAAAGAAGGTATTGTACCTGGCGGTGGTATAGCTTTGTTGAATGCCGCTCAGAATTTAAAACCTGAATGCATTGGTGAGGAAGTGTTATATTGCGCTATACGTAAACCTTACGAAGTTATACTTAGTAATGCTGGAATAGATCACAATAAAGTTTCAACTCATGAAAACGGCATAGGCTTAAATGTGGTTACAGGAGATGCGGTTAATATGGTTAATGCCGGAATTATAGATCCTTTGCTAGTTACTAAAAGCGCTTTACTTAATGCGGCTTCTGTAGCTACTACTATATTGTCTACTGATTGTGTAATAAACAATATTAGAGCATGAAGGCAATAGGAAAATATATAGTAATTAAACCTATTAAAGATAGTACAACTAAAACTAAAGGAGGTTTACTACTCGCGGAAAAACAAAGAGAAGATATCCGTTACAGAAAAGCAGAAGTGCTTGTAGTTGGCGGCTCTGTAGAAGTATTAAAAAAAGGTGATAAAATCTATTATGATAAATCAGCTGGGTTTAATATTGAAATAGAAGGTAAACAATTTAAGATTATAAAGGAGTTTGATGTTGTAGTGGTTATATGAAAAAACTAACATCATCAGACTTAAGGGAATTGAAGTTATTAAAACATTACAGGATTATACGTAAATGGGCGTGTAAAACATGTGATATTAAAGAGGCAGACCTTGAACTTTTAATATATCTTGAATCAATAGATTTGTTTACTAAAGATGATTTTAAAAAAGGTACGTATTCTTATAGCTGGGACAACAGGCGCTGGAACAGATTATTGAAACAAGGGTGGATTACCGTGTGGAGAGAAAGAAACCGCACAACTCAAAAATACAACATATACAAAGTATCCATAAAGTGCAAACAGTTAATAAGTAGAATGTATCGTATAATGCTAGGCGAAGAAGATATGCCTACAAAAAAATTAGATAAAAACAATAGATATATTTATAAAGTAACTTCTAAATCAGTTATGTTTGTAAATAAAGATAAACAAAGATAAAATGCCAATAGATCCAACAACACAGTTAAATAGTCCGGTAGCAACACCTCAACAACAAGGTGTAAATCCAGGAACACAAACAAGCATGGATGCTGCTGTACAAAGTTTAAGCACAGGTGTACCAGGTCAACAAGGTTTACCAGTTGGATCAGGTAATACTATGCAACCATCTCCTGGTCAAAACGCAGTAAACACTTACGATCCAAACAGTATGGATGCTACTAGATCAGCTATGTTAGGAACTAGTTCTACAACACCTGTTGCTGGAGTTGCTGGAGATCCATTTGCCTTAACAGGAGTTGGTGGAGATGTTGCAGGTTTAGCTGGACAACAAAATTACGGAGATAGATTTAAAATGTCTCTTGGTGAACAAGCTCCAAGTGAAGTAGAACAAGACACTCAAGATTTTGTAGATGCTTACAATGAAGGTGGAATGAGTGGAGCTAGAAAAGAAAAAAGAGAAGATAGAAGAGACGATAGAGCTGATAGACAAGAAATATCAGATGCTGAGAAAGAAAGATTTAAAGGGGAGTTTGATGCAACAAAAGACGCTGCAAAAGATACTAGAGACACTGAGTTAGATGCAGCAGATAAGAAAAAAGATGAAGAAATGGCTGCAGCTAAAAAACTTAAAGGCAAAGACAAAAGAAAAGCTAAGAGAGCTGCAAGGAAAAATAAAAGAAAATCTAAAAGAGCTGCAAGGAAAAAGAAAAGAAAAGCAACTAGAGCAGGTAGAAAAAAGAAAAGAGCAGCTAGAAAAGCAAATAGAAGGTCTCGAAGAAAAGATAGAAAAATGAGCCGAGCTAAAAGAAAGCAATCATGGAAAATAATGAAAGGTGAAAAGAAAGCTGGAACAATAAGCACCTACGGAGATGGAAGTGATGGAACAGGTGAAATAGATTCTTACGGAAATTAATAACAAATAAAACAAATATTATGCCAAGTTACGGAAAACAACAAAGGCCTGCGGGCGTAGATAAAAGCCCAGTGATATCAGATCCAGGTGAAAGAAAAATGAAAAGTGCTAATGCTATGATAAAAGCAGGTTTTTCAATTAAAAACTGTAGTTACAAAGGTAATGCAGTTTTTAACGCTAACGACTAATGGGAATCGATGATCTAAAGTTATATTGTTTTAATATAACTTCTTTCACAATCGCTAGTTTAGATTGGTTAGAACCGATACTTAAAGTTACACTACTTGTAGTTACTATTGGTTATACTTTACATAAGTGGTATAACATGAAAAAGAAACAAGATGAGAAAGATTAATAAGATTATTGTACATTGCTCTGCTACCAGGGAAGGTGAAAACTATACAGTAGATACTATACGTAGTTGGCACGTTGACGGTAGAGGCTGGAGCGATATAGGCTATCATTTCTATATTGACTTATATGGAGAAATACACAAAGGTAGAGATATAGCTAAAATCGGGGCTCACACGAAGGGATACAATCGTAATTCAATAGGTATATGCTATTGCGGAGGCGTTGAAACTGATGGTAAGACCCCGAAAGATACTAGACTTGATTGTCAAAAAGAAGCTTTGCTTGCTGTTCTTAGAACTTTAAAAGCTATGTATCCAGAGGCAACTATACATTCGCATAGAGATTATGCTAGAAAAGCGTGCCCATCTTTTGATGCCACGGAAGAATATAAACATTTATAATAAACAAACAATGGGAGTTAAAATAAAGCCAAAAGAACGAGGAGTGGTTAAAAGTAAATCCAAGTCGAAATCTAATAAAAGAAAACAGTCTGGAAAAACTAAAAAATCATATGATGATGGAGAAACTGTAAAAAGAAAATACAAAACAAGAAAGAAAGACGGAAAAGGTAAGATGGTAGAGAAAAAAGTACAGAGAAATAAATCTGGAAAAGTTACATCAAGAAAAAGAACAGTTACAAAATACTAAAATGAAATCAAAAGGATTAGGCGATACGATAGAAAAATTTACAAAAGCAACAGGTATAAAAAAATTAGTTGACACTATACCTGCTAGCTGTGGTTGTGACAAACGTAAAGACTGGTTCAATAAAAATTTCCCTTATAAACAATAGTTATGGCAAAAGAAGAATTTCCTGAAATAAAGGAAGAAAATGAAGGTAAGTTTACAGCGTGGGCTAAGAAGAACGGTTTTAAAGACGCTTGTTCTGCTGCTTCTGCTGTAATGAAAAATAAGAAAAAGTATAAATCAAACGTAATCAAAATGGCTAACTACGCTAATAATTTTGGTTGTAAAAGAAAATAAGTTATGAATAAATATCAAGACAAAGAAGCGTCTATGGATGATTACTCTCATGAGAGAAAATTAAGGATAGATGGTAGATATGAAGCTGCACATGGAAAAATGGCTGCTGCTGAAAACGATTTTGATCATGCACACGCTCTAAAGAAAGATGCTCACTTTGATGCTGAACATAGACATGGTGGTCATGCTGGTGCTATGAGTAGATCTGGTGGAGAATCTTCAGTACATAAAGTACATCACCATAGTAGAAGAAATAATCCAAGATCTGGAAAAATACATTTTGATTCATCAACAGATAAAGGTATAGCTACTCTTTATACTGGAAAAAGAAAGGGCGAGTAATGGAAACTGTTAAACAAATTATTAACCATCCACTGTCTAAAAGCATAGCATGTATTGGTGTTGGTTTATTATTAATTATGCACTCACACTCATTATATGCTGGTATAGCATTTGGTATGGGTATAAGAGAATTTTTATTAGCGTTTAAATCAGAGTAAAATGGCTAGAAGAACTAAGCAACAAAGAAAAGAGGATAGACAAGCTAGAAAAGATAATAAGTTTAAGAAATTAAAGCAAAAGAAATTTAGCAATAAAGGAAGAACTTCAGATAGATTTGCAGGGATACAAACCGAAGGTTTAGGTCCAGAAGCTCTTGATGCATCCTCTTCATTTGATGACAACTTAGTAAACAAACCAACTCAACGATATAATCAAAATCTACTAACAAGTGAAGCTAGAAGATTAAATAGAACAACAGCGACTAATTATATAGATGTTACTGGCAAGGATCATGGTGGAAATAGGCAAGATTGGATGATGGGTAATAGCGCTGCTTTAGAAATTAACAACGCAGCTGCTGAATCTGAATTATTGAATCCAAGTCGATTGAACGCAGAAAGAGAATTCGTTGGAGATGATATGATGATTGGTAATATGGGTGGTGACTATAGAATGCGCTCAGGACCTCTGGGCGGGACAAGACGCGAAGATGAAGTAAGGGGAGCTAACAGATCGATGATTTCTGATGGAGGACCTACAAATTATAATAGGGTAAATTTAGGTGAGAGAATGGGAGCTGTCGGTGTAGATGCGCAGTCACAGAAAGTTATAGACGATATATCAGAAAGTGATTTAGCAGATAAATTTAGAGGAGCTTCTACCACACCATATACAACAGCTGGAAATACTTACGCAGATGCATATGGACCTTCAACTAGAAAAGCAAATGATGGTGAAGTAGTAGATTATCATGGTGGAACTGGAGCGGGTGTAAATACATTTGGAGCACAAGCTTTAGGCAGCTCTAGACGTTCGCAGTTAAAAAAATATTCACCTGTTGAGGTTAAGAATTTAAAAGCGGTAGAATATACACCATTAAAAGAAGATGTTAGAGTAAGTACTACAGACGATGATAAAACTATATACGCCACTGGAAATAACCCAGGTGTTAAAAAAGTTACTAGAGTAGCTGCTCAATATGGGACTAGAACTGGTAGTGATAAAAATCCATATGGAGATAAATATGGTAAAGATAGATTTTCAAAATTAGCAGTTAACGAAAAAACTGAAAGCTTAAAAGTAGGTAGAACTTTACGAAAACAAAACTTACACGGACATAAATTTGGGTTACAAAGATTAAATGACCACAGAGAAAAACCTGAAAAAATTAAAGGTCGTGTAGATTTAGATATGTCAGGTAGTGTAGATACTAAATTAGAAAGAAAAGCTAAAGTTTGGGCTGGACGAGATCAACTGTTTTCAACTAGAAGAGAGGCGAGAAGAAATATAAAGCATGGCGGCGGTGAGAATGTTAACTCAATCAAAGGTAGAGCACTTGAATATACTAAAGATGGTAAAAAGATAAGCGAAAGTGATTTTACAAAAGAAAGAAAGAGTAACATTAAAAAATTCAATAAAAACCAATCAAACTATCAAACAGCTCAAGTAAATGCTGGAGCTGGAGGTGCAACTCTTACAGGTGCTAATAGTTACGCAAGTAGAATGAAGGTTGATAAAGATGCAGCATTTGGAAATGTGCCAAGAACTAGGTTAACAAATAAGCAAACAAACGTTAACTTTGAAAAGCAAACAAGAAGAGGAAAAACAAAGTTAAGCAAATTTGGTAAACAACAGAAAAGAATGGATAGAAGAGATAAGGTAAAATCTAGTATTAAAAGTTTTTTCAAACCATGAGTAAACCTAAAAAGAAATTTAAAGAAACTAAAGTAGGGGCTTTTTTAACAGAGAAAGCTCCTAAGTTAGTTTCACAGTTAGGGGAATTTTTNCCAGATCAAGGAGGTCTTGGAATAGTAAAAAATCTTATAACAAGTGATAAAAGTATTAAGGCAGCTGACAAAGATATGGCGTTAAAGCTTTTAGATCAAGATATAGCTGAAATGAATAACATTTCAAGTAGATGGGCTAGTGATATGAAAAGTGATTCATGGTTAAGTAAGAACACTAGACCTATGACGCTAATATTTCTTACTTTAGCCATGACGATATTTATAATACTTGATTCAACGGTATTATTAGAAATAAAAAAAGGTTGGGTTTCATTATTAGAAGCTTTACTATTAACAGTTTATGTAGCATACTTTGGAAGCAGAGGGGCTGAAAAAATAACAAAAATAAAAAATTAAAATGGCAACAGTAAATAAAATAGAAATAGCCGGATTAGAAGGAAACGAAGCAGCTCAACCAAGAGTTTTTGCTCATTCAGCAAATACTATAACTTTACCTACGGATACAGGCACAGGTCATGAAAATGAGTTTGTTTATGTAATTCCTAATACCGGTACTGATCCTTCAGTAGGCGACACTCAAACAGTTCAAACTAGAGGAGCTTGTATATATATTGGTAATATAACAGGTGGTTCAACTTTAGATGTAGAACTAGAAGATGGTAGTAGAGTATTATTTAAAGGACTTACTGCTGGATCTTTCTTACCTATATTAGCTACAAAAATATATTCAACAGACAAAGACGGAACTCAGTCTACTACAGTTGATGACATCTTAGCATTATTTTAAAATGAAGATGGGTATAGGGGCAATACTGCCCGACTTAGCTGCTTTACCAGGTGCTTCAAGACCAGGCGGAGGACCTACTCCACCACCTCCACCATCTGATTTTTTTATACTATGGGAAGATGGAAATGAATTAGAAATGCAAAATGGTATAGACAAAGTTTTAACACAAACACAATAAAAAATGGCAAATAAGAAAATAAGTGATTTTAGCGCGGTTAAGGATGCAGATGTTAGTAACATGACAGCTATTGCTGGTGTAGGAACTGACGGTCAAAACCAAGCAAATCAAAACGTAAAAATATCAGGCGCTGAATTAGCAAGTAGTTTAAATATACCTACAAAGACTAGTGACATTACAAATGACTCTGGTTTTATAACAAGTTCGTCTTTACCAACTGTTAATGATGGTACATTAACTATAGCACAAGGCGCAACTCAGCTAGGCACCTTCACGGCTAACGATTCAGATGATGTAACTATAACTATTCCAGCTGCTGGCGGTGGTATTGATTTTAGTGGTCTTAATGTAACTACTATAAAAGCGAATTTAACTAATTCTACTCAAGATCAATATGGTACCGCTATAACAGTCACTGCAGGAGCTAATATCGCTAATGGTGAAATAGTTATTTGGGATTATTCTAATGGAACAGTTAGAGTTCAAAAACCTGGTTCTTTACCTTCACAAAATCAAATTATAGGAGTAGCTATAGAAGACATAACTAGCGGGAGTGATGGTAAAGTTTTAATATATGGTTATGCTACAGTAAGATCTACATACACTAATCAACTTTCCTTTCTCAACGAAACTAACACACTTAACCTATCTCAAGCATCTAGCGGATCTAGTGTAGCATTACCTACTACACCTGGAGATTTTATAACTTTTAAAGAAACCGCTGCAGGAAGTAGCCAATCAACATCTTGCGTGTTTGATGCTGGAGCTGGTAATACGGTAAAGATGGAAATTGTTGATTTTGATTTTGATGGCACGTCTACGCCTTATGACAGACTTCAAATATTAGTTGGAGCTACTTCAGGTACTATCACAACACCTGCAGCTCTTACACCTGGTATAACAGGCTCTAGTGGTGATGCAGCTAATAACGGTTGGAAAGTTTTTCCTAATTTTTTTGGTAGTTCTACAGATACTAATGGTCCTTTAGCTAGTGGGAACGCTTTTCCGTCAGATCCAGGCCGTTCAAGTGGTGGACAAACTGGACCACTTGTTGGAGATCAATTTGATTTAGGACAAAGATTTGCACAGTTTGATTTTAAAAGTGATAGCAGTGTAGCAAGTAGTTTTGAGCTTAAAATAGCTTCTATCGGTGGCAACGCTGTGACTAACACTAGTCCTGGTGAAGGAATATATTTAGATCCAACAGATTTTGAAAAAGCAACTAATAATAATAGTACTAATAGATTTATAGGTACAGCGGCTGGCGGTACATTTGCTAGTAATGCTATAGTAATTTTTGTAGCACCTCCTAGAGTATAATAAAAAACAAACAATTAAATTAAATTAAATGAGTAAAAATAAATTAAATGAAAAAGAGTTAGAAAGATTAAAAGAATCTTATTCTAACATAGATAAAATAGTTTTTGACATAGGTGTAGTAGAAAGCAGAAAGCACGGACTACTACATGAGTTAGCTATGCTAAACGAAAAACTGGAAGAAGTTAAAAAAGAACTTCATATCAAGTACGGTGAAGTTAACATAGATGTTAATACTGGTGAGTATACCGATATTGAAAAGAAAGAAGAAGAAGTAGAAGTACTTGAAGATGCGTAGCATAATTAGAAAAATAAGTATAGGATCTGATTATAAAAACGACGCAATGCATTATTCGGTAGGTCAAGAAGTTTATGGTGGTCATACCATATGTGATATACTTAGCAATGATAACAGTGGTGAATACTCTATTTATATTAAAAAAGGAAATGAAGTATTACCATGGAAGAGATTTAATTCTAATATGGCAATAGCCGTAGAGTTTGATCTTAAATATTAATGCGTAGTTTATATAATTTTATTGTTAAACCATATAAAGATAGGTATAACAATAAGACATATGTAGAGGGTAAAGAACTTATTACTAATACTAGTATAGAAGATTTTAGATCAGTAAGTAAACAAGCTCTAGTAGTTTCTACACCCTCTGCTTTTGACACGGATATAAAGCCAGGTGATAAACTTTATGTTCATCATAATTTATTTAGAAGATGGTATGATCAAAAAGGTAAGCAAAGAAATAGTGCAACTTATTTTAAAGATGATTTGTATTTTTGCAGTTTAGATCAAATATATATGTATAATTTAAAATGCCACTTAAATTATTGCTTTGTTAAACCTATCGTAAATAAATCCAATTTAAGCACTTCTAAAGAGAAGGAACATTTTGGTATATTAAAATATTCTAATAACTCCTTAGAAGCTGTAGGATTAAAACCTGGAGATCTTGTAATATTTACACCAGATTCTGAATTTGAGTTTATTATAGAAGGTGAACGCCTTTATTGTATGAAATCTAATGACATAGCACTAACACATGAATACGAAGGAAACGAAGAAGAAAATAATCCAAGCTGGGCAAGCAGCGGTAGTTGAGTTAATAAAAGTAGCAAAAGAACCTATAGTAGATACAGGGGAAGATGTTACAGCTGATAGACTTAAAAATGCAGCAGCTACAAAGAAGTTAGCTATATTTGATGCTTTTGAAATATTAACTCGTATACAAGAAGAAGAAGACAAACTTAGTGAAAAACCAAAAGAAAAAAAGCAAGAAAGGGTTTTTAAGTTTGCGGAAGGGAGAAGTAAATGAGCTATGAACAAACTTTGTGGGTAGAAGTAGAAGATGTTGTAAACTCTAAAATACTATCTAAACAAAATAGATTAAAGAAATGGAAGTATGGTTATAATGCTGATTATGATTTTGTAGTAATAAGTAAAACTGGACAAATTGAACAAGTCATTGAAATTCAAAACCTCCGTATTGCTTTACCAAAAGCAGACAAACCTTTTAAACGAAGCGAAGTTAAAAAGGAACAGTACTGGGAAAAACAAGAATATCCGAAAGCTTTAAGTAGAATAAAAAGTAGATTTGATTGGGATGAGTACCCAAACGAATTTAAAGAAGAGTGGTATGATTATATTGATAAAGAGTTTAAACATAGAGAAGAAGGTTACTGGTTTTATAATAACGGTGTGCCTACTTATATCACTGGTACTCACTACATGTATTTGCAATGGTCAAAGATTGATGTTGGTTCGCCCGATTACAGAGAAGCAAATAGACTCTTCTTCATATTCTGGGAAGCTTGTAAAGCGGACAACAGGTGCTACGGAATGTGTTATCTTAAAAACAGACGGAGTGGATTTAGCTTTATGTCGTCAGCTGAATTGGTCAACCAGGCAACAATATCGTCTGACGCTAGATTCGGTATCTTATCTAAAACTGGAGCAGATGCTAAAAAAATGTTTACCGACAAAGTCGTACCAATATCCGTTAACTATCCGTTTTTCTTTAAACCCATCCAAGATGGTATGGATCGTCCTAAAACCGAACTGGCGTATAGAGTACCAGCTTCAAAACTTACTAGACGAAAACTAGATACAAACGTACAGTTAAAAGAATTACAAGGTCTTGACACAACAATAGACTGGAAAAATACGGGGGATAACTCTTACGATGGTGAGAAATTAAAAATATTAGCACACGACGAATCAGGAAAATGGGAACGACCCGACAATATATTAAACAACTGGAGAGTTACAAAAACTACACTAAGATTAGGCCGAAGAATAGTAGGCAAGTGTATGATGGGCTCAACTTCAAACGCATTAGATAAAGGTGGAAATAACTTCAAAAAACTTTACTACAATTCA
>JGI25128J35275_1000167_pt1 | contig 20723 bp, 9 predicted proteins | sample ETNvirenome_2_60_FD_35275 | JGI IMG/M metagenome (IMG submission 35275)
TAATCCAATAGTTTTTAAAACTAATGACTCAACAAGATTAACTATTTCTAATGCAGGGGTTTTTACTTTTACTAACAACATAATAATACCAGATAGCGGAACTATTGGTTGTGCTAGTGATAATGATTTATTAACTTTAACTAGTGGAGTATTAACAGTTGCAGGAAATACTACATTTAATCTTGATGGTGATTCAAGTTTATTGTTAAGTGATGGTGGTACTAATGCATCAGTAATAAAATCTGGTTCAGGAGATGAACTTTATATTGGTGCTAATAATACTTATGCATTAAGATTTCTTAGCGATGGTACTAACAATGCAGTATTTGACAATAGTAGCAAGGTAGGTATTGGAACTGCTTCGGTTGATACAAAATTACACGTAGAAGAAACTGCTTCAAATACTTCTTGTTTTGTTAAAGTTGAATCAGCAAGTTGGGATTCAGCACTTCAATTAATAAATGGTAATGGAAGTTGGGAAATCTACAACGATTATTCAGATGGTTCAAAATTAAAGTTTTTTAGTGGTGCTGATCGACTTACCATTACAACTGGGGGTGATATGTCAACAAGCGATGGCACTTTTACAATGCACGATGGAGGTGGTTCTCCTTTAGCTTTTAAAGGAAAATCAAGTAATGGAGGTTCTGAGATCGATTGGTATGCTAATGATGGAACGACAAGAATTGGTTATCTTGAAATAGCTCAAACAGCAGCATCTAAATTAAATATTGAAACGAATAATAATTTTGAATTATATACTAATAGTACAAAACGACTTACCATCTCATCTGGGGGTGATGTGGGCATTAATATGACACCTGATTCAGCAGTAAAGCTGAGTGTTAGTGGTCAAATAGGTACGACAAATGGTTCTGCTTCTGCACCAACTCACACTTTTTATGGTGATGATGATACTGGAATGTACAGATCAGCGGCTAATACTTTAGCATTTTCTACTGCTGGGTCTGAACGACTTACCATCTCATCTGGGGGTTCTTTTTTAGTAAAAACAACTCAAACTTCAGGAATATCAGTTGGTGATATAGGTTTAGATAACGGAGCCTTAAGAGGAGGTATTATTAGAGCAAGAAATGCAGCAGATAATGCATATAAAGCTTTAATTTATTTAGATGACAATGATCACGTGCAAGTAGGTGTAGCAGCTACAGGATTAAAAGTTAAAGCTGATGGTAATGTAGANATAGCTAGTGGTAGTCTTCAAATAGCTAACGCTGGTGATGGAATTAATTTTAGTGCAACATCTGATGCAAGTGGTTCTTCAAGTGAAGTTTTAGATGATTATGAAGAAGGTACTTGGACGCCAAGTTATTCAACATCTAGCTCATCTACCACCGTTAATTATCATACTCAGTCCGGTTTTTATACTAAAGTAGGTAATCAAGTTACGTGTTGGTTTTATTTAGCTACAAATGCTACTACTACTTGGAATGGTGTTTATGTACAATTAGATGGTCAACCTTTTTCAGCTGCATACAGCAACATGACTCATGGTGTTTGTAGTTTTGCGGCTCTTTTTGGTGATGACCATCCAAGAGCAATTTATTATGGAACATCTACAAGAAATTATTTAACATATAGAGATGCTTCTGATACTAGAGATATTGAATTACAAGCTAGTGATATGGCTACTGGTAATAACAACAATATACTTTTAGGTACATTTAGTTTTCAGACATCATAAAAACAATAAATCAATTTTTTAATTTATATTATATTATATCATGGAAGAGAATACAACAAAAGAAGAAGTTCTTGAGAAAAAGCCTCAAGAAAAAATAAAAGTTAAAAAACGTCCTAAATCTGTAAAAAGAAATATGGAGGATGAGGTTATTAAAGTAGACCTCTCCAAACCTGTACAAGAAGAAGGACAAGAAAACAAACAGGAAGAAGATGCCGTTCAAGAGCAAAGCACAGATGAGGTTTCTAGCAGCAACGAATCCGAAGCTATTTCAGAGGTACAAGAAGAAAACAACAAAGAAACAAATGAAGAGTCTACCGGACAAGAAAAAGGAAAAGAAGAGAAGGTAGAAGAACAACCTGTACTTGAAGAAATAAAGGAAGAAGAGGAAGAGAAGAAAGAGGAGGAAGTTAAGCAAGAGACACAGCAATTAACTGAAGAAGTTAAAGAAGCTGTACAAGAACAAAAAGAAACTGGAGTTGAACTACCTGAAAACATACAAAAGGTAGTAGACTTCATGAAAGAAACTGGTGGATCTTTAGAGGATTATGTAAAAATTAATCAAGACTATAGTAAGCTTGATGATAACTTTTTGTTAAATGAATATTACAGACAAACAAAACCTCATCTTACAGGTGAAGAAATAAATTTTCTTATTGAAGATTCATTCTCTTTTGATGAAGAGGTTGATGACCCAAAAGATATTAAAAGAAAAAAATTAGCGTTTAAAGAGCAAGTTGCTAACGCAAAAGTCCATTTAGACGGACTAAAGTCTAAGTATTATGAAGAAATCAAAATGGGATCTAAGTTAGCTCCTGAACAGCAAAAAGCTATTGATTTTTTTAATCGTTATAATAAAGAGACTGAAGAGTCTCAAAAAATAGTAGAAAAGCAGAAGTCAGTTTTCTTGAACAAAACAAATGAAGTCTTTAGTGATCAGTTCAAAGGTTTTGAATATGATGTTGGAGACAAGAAATACAGGTTTAATGTTAAAGAAACAAGTAAAGTAAAAGAAACTCAAAGCGATATTAATAATTTTGTCAAAAAGTTTTTGAACAAAAATAATGAAATGTCAGATGCTAAGAATTATCATAAATCTTTATTTACTGCTATGAATCCTGATGCTGTTGCTAAACATTTTTATGAACAGGGTAAGGCTGATGCTATCAAGGATAGTATTACTAAATCTAAAAACATAAGTATGGGATCCAGACAAGCTTTTACTGAAGTAGAAACTGGAGGTATAAAAGCAAAAGTATTAGGTGATGATTCTACTAGTTTTAAATTTAAACTTAAAAACAAAAAATAAATTAAAAACAATTAAAAATTTAAAATTATGGCAATTACCGCAGGAAGTAATTTAAACAGTGTACCAGCGTCCACTAAAGCGACTCTGAGTACAAATTATTTAGATTTAGCTTCTTCATCAGGACAAGGATGGGCACAACAGTATGTCCCTGACTTAATGGAGCAAGAAGCTGAAGTATTTGGTAACAGGACAATATCTGGATTTTTATCTCAGATTGGTGCTGAAGAACCAATGACAGCTGATCAAGTTGTTTGGTCAGAGCAAGGCAGACTACACCTTTCTTACAAAGGTCACGTTGTAGATGCTGCACAGCAAGATGACAATAGTGATGTTGCTGGTGGTACTATAGAAATTGATTTTGATATTGATGATAATGCTATTGGTACATCAGCTGTTGATCATGGTATTAGAGTTAATGATACACTATTAATTGCAGATGCAAACAGTACAACTCAAGCTTTAGTTACAGCTGTTAATATAGATCAAGTTAGTGTTGCTTTATTTAATTCAGGAGCTTCTGGTGCTACTTTAACAAACGCTGGATTTTCAACAGGAAGTAATGATGATAAAAGTATCACTGTTTTAGTATATGGATCTGAATTTAAAAAAGGAGATAACTATAACGGAAGCACTTCTCGACAAGCAAATGAACCTCAATTTAAATCTTTTCAAAACAAACCAATTATTTTGAAAGATTACTACGAAGTATCAGGATCTGATGTTTCTCGTATTGGATGGATTGAAGTTTCTTCTGAAGGAGGAGCCTCTGGTTATCTTTGGTATTTAAAGGCAGAGTCTGATACAAGATCTAGATTCACTGACTATTTAGAAATGTCTATGCTAGAGTCTATTAAAACTACAGCTGCAAATTCTAAAGTAGATGCATTTTTAGGAACTGACGGAACTACATTAACTGGTACTGAAGGTTTGTTTGCTGCTATTGAGGACAGAGGAAATGTTTCTTCTGGAATTACAGGAGTAAATGCTGCAACTGACTTAGCTGAGTTTGACGCTATTTTAGCAGAATTTGATAAACAAGGAGCTATTGAAGAAAACATGTTATTTGTAAACAGGGGAACATCTCTTGCTATTGATGATATGCTTGCCTCAATGAATTCTTATGGTGCTGGTGGTACTTCTTATGGAGTATTTAGTAATGATGAAGAGATGGCTTTAAATTTAGGATTTACAGGATTCCGAAGAGGATCTTATGATTTCTATAAGTCTGACTTTAGATATCTAAATGATAAAGCTACCAGAGGTGGTATTAATGCAATTGATACTACTAATGCAATTAGGGGAGTTGTTGTTCCAGCTGGAGTATCTACAGTTTATGATCAAACTTTAGGTACAAGCATGAAGCGACCATTCTTGCATGTTCGTTACAGAGCTTCACAGACTGATGATCGAAAAATGAAAACTTGGGTCACAGGTTCTGTAGGTGCTGCAACATCTGCTTTGGATGCAATGCAAATACATTTCTTATCAGAAAGATGTTTAGTCACTCAAGGTGCTAACAACTTTATGTTATTGAAATAACAATTATTATAAGATCACCCTTTATTTCAGGGGTGGTCTTTTTTTATTTTTTTAAATTATATTATATTATATCATGGCAAAAAAACAAACAAAGAGTACAGCTGCAAAGGTGGCTCCAAAAACAGAGAGTGTTGTTCTAGAAACCCCAGTAATGGAGCAACCAGTTGTTAAAAAAACAACTGTTAAAAAAGATAGTTGGGAAATAAAAGACAGAACTTATTATTTAAAAAATAATAAAAGTCCATTGTCTTATATGATTAAATCAGCAAACATTTATTATTTTGATGAAAATCTAGGTTACGAAAGAGAACTTAAATATTGTCAAAATCAAAAAACTTGTTTTGTTGATGAGATGAAAGGGGATCAAAGGTTAGAGCATATTATATTTAGAAATGGTGCTTTGTTTGTACCTAGAAATAAACAAACACTTCAAAAATTATTAAGTGTTTATCATCCTCTTAAAGATAAGCTATATTATGAATGGCAACCAGTTAAAGTTGCTGAAGATGAGATAGAAGTATTAGAACTTGAGGCAGATGCAATAACAGCAGCAAGAAATATTGATGTTGATATGGCTGAAGCTATAATGAGAGTAGAGATTGGATCTGAGGTATCTAAGATGAGTTCTAAAGAACTTAAAAGAGATTTACTACTATTTGCTAGAAGTAACCCCAGTTTGTTCTTAGAACTCATGAATGATGATAATGTGCAACTTAGAAACTATGGTATAAAGGCTGTAGAACTTGGCATTATAAAATTATCAAATGATCAGAGATATTTTAGTTGGGGATCAAATAACAGAAAACTAATGACTGTACCTTTTGATGAACATCCATATTCTGCTTTAGCAGCTTGGTTTAAAACAGATGAAGGAATGGATATCTATTCAAATATAGAAAAACAATTAAAGTAAATAATAATAGTGTAGCCACTTAAGTGTGGTTACACTTTATTTTAAATAAAAAAATATGTCAGTAAACATAAATACAGTTTATCAAAGGGTTTTAGCTATAGCTAACAAAGAACAAAGAGGTTATATAACGCCTCAAGAGTTTAATTTGTTTGCAAATCAAGCTCAGATGGACATATTTGAACAATATTTTTATGATGTTAATCAATTCAATAGAGCACCCGGTAATGACACTGAGTATTCTAATATGATGGACTTTATAAATGAAAAAATAGCTATATTCCAAAAACACGAAGTTGCACCTGCTAGTATATCAACAAGTACGATAACTTTACCTACAGATTTATACAGGTTAGGTACATTAAAATATATAGGTGGAACATACCCTATAGAAATAGAAGAAGTTAGACATAATGAGCTTTTAGAGCTTGAAAGGTCTCCACTCACAAGAGCAACAACTTCAAGACCCTACTTTGTAAGATTAACTAAAACTACAGCAAAAATATATCCTATAACAATTACAACTATAGGTGATATAAAGTGTAATTATGTAGATAAACCTACAACAGCTTCTTTTGATTATGAAGTGGTTAATGGAGAAGCTTTATATAACTCTACAAATTCTGTTGACTTTGAATTACACGAATCTGAAGAAACAGAACTTGTATTAACAATATTAGAATTAGCTGGGATTTCAATAAAAGATCCTGCACTTTATCAACAAGCTGCTCAAGAAGTAGAAAGAAAAACATAATAAAATATGGGATTATTAGGTACAACCACAGAACAAAGCTATTATAGTCAAAGTCAAACATTTACAGGAGATGGGTCCGGTAGTTCTGGGACAGTAGCTTTTACATTAACTACAGCATTCTTTCCTACTTTACCTACTGCTGAAACACAATTTGATGTTTTTATAAATGGTGTTCAAATATCTAGTTCTAACTATAGCTATTCATCACCAACATTAACTTTTTCTTCTACAAACGTAAATGCAGATGTTCAAGCTACAAATGGTGCACCATTATCAGGATTTACTGTTTTAGTAAAAGAAAATCAATCAGCAGAAGCTTTTGGTAACTATCAATTTGTAAGTCTTGATGATATTATAAATAACTTTATGATTTCTTATGTTGGGTATGAAAAAATAATTAACAGGGTTAGAAGAGCAGATGTAGCCTTTCATGCTCAAAGAGCTTTGCAAGAATTTAGCTATGATACATTTAGGTGCAAAAAAACATTTGAAGTTGAAGTTCCACCAACACTTATACTACCTCTACCTCAAGATTATGTAAATAAAGTAAGGTTAACTTGGGTTGAACAAGATACTGGTATTGAAAGAATTATATATCCTTCACGATCCACAAGTAATCCTAGATCAATATTACAAGATTCAGAGTATAATTTTTTATTTGACTCTACAACAGGCGGACTTCTAGAATCTTTTGAATCTACTCCTTGGAAAAAATACAAGCAAAACACTAGCGATGAACACACTATAAAAACTGAAAGTGTTGTTGATGAGCAAACAAAATTAATGATCGGTGGGAGATATGGTATAGACCCTGAAACAGCACAAGTGAATGGTATTTACTATATTGATGAGCTTAGAGGTAACATACATTTTAGTTCAAACATAAGCGGTCAAACGGTTATATTAAAATACATAAGTGACAGTTTAGGTACAGATGCAGAAATGGTTGTACATAAATTTGCGGAAGAAGCTATGTATAAATATTTAGCTCATGCTGTATTGTCTACTAAATCTAATGTACCAGAATATATTATAAATAGATTTAAAAAAGAAAAGTTTGCTGCTACAAGAACTGCTAAATTAAGATTATCAAATCTTAAATTAGAAGAATTATCTCAAGTAATGAGGGGTAAAGCCAAACGAATTAAACATTAAAATATGCCAAATATAAAACATCACTTTCGTGCAGGTCGAATGAATAAAGACTTGGATGAGAGATTAGTTCCTAATGGTGAATATAGAGATGCTCAGAATATCGAGATAGTTACTTCTGAAGGTTCTGGTGTTGGATCTGTGCAAAATGTTTTAGGTAATACCTTAAAAGATGGCAGAACTTACGATGAAAATAAAAATGCTTTAACTCTTTGGGGTAGTAATTCATCCTCAATAAAAGATTTAACAAATCCAAAATGCATAGGATATGTAGCTGATGAACAAAACAATAAAGTATATTGGTTTATAGCTGCAGAAAGCACAGCTACAGCTTTAGTTAACTCAGCAACTAGTGAAACTACAGACTTAGATGTAGATGGTAATTCAGGAACAATAACTGCAGGAATGACTGTTAGTGGTGGTGGTATAATAGGTAATGTAACTGTTTCTGCAGTTGCAGATCAAAACAATTTAACATTATCTAGCAAATCTACTTTACCTGACGACACCTTACTAACATTTAAATCTCAAATTAGTTGCATAGCAGAATATGATACAACAACAGGAGTTGTTTCACCTGTTTTGGTTGATAAAAATAATATATTAAAATTTAGCACTAATTATCTTATAACTGGAGTTAACATCTTAGATGGTTTGTTATTATTCACAGATAATCAAACTGAACCAAAAAAAGTAATCATATCTGATTTTAAAGCTGGGTCTAGCACTTTTAACTATCACACACAAATAAACAACGCAGATTTTGTAGAAAAAGATATTACTTTAATTAGGATGCATCCTTTAAATGCACCTACATTAACAATGGGTATATCTGAAAGAACACAAAATAAATTTGGTTTACAATCTGGTTCAGATGTATTTATAAATCAAAACTTTTATGATGGAGAAAAACCTTTATCATCAGGAAACTTTATTGATTTAAGTTTTAATCCTTTTGGTAACTTTTTAAAAGATGATATATTAAAGATAGAGCATTTTGACAATACTACAGAAAAGGTTTATGATGTTTTTGTAAAGGTTAAATCTTTAATTAATTCTACTTTAATATCATCTGGATCAATTGATAGAAAAACTTATAGTGCTACTTGTGTAATACAAACAATACCTGAAGATTTACCAAACTTAGGTACTGTTACTTGGAAAGTTACACTACAAGAAAAGAAACCATTATTTGAAGAAAGGTTTGTAAGATTTGCTTACAGATGGAAGTATAAAGATAATCAATATTCTGCTTTTTCTCCATTTTCTAAAATAGCATTTCTACCCGGAGCTTTTAATTATAATAATTTAAATTCCTACAATAGTGGTATGTCTAACAACTTAAGGACATTAACTATATCAAGATTTGACACTACACCTCACGATGTTTCTGAGGTTGAAATATTATTAAAAGACTCTAATGTAAACGCTGTTTATGTAGTAGATAAATTAAGGAATAATGAAACTTTTTATAATGTTTTAAATGAAAATATTAGATTAATACTTGATTCTAATCAAATACTTAGACCTTATGATAATGTACCTAAAAAAGCTAAAGCACAAGAAGTAACAGGTAGTAGAGTTATTTATGCTAATTATTATCAAGGATATAATACTTTAAACAGCAATATTCCAGACATAGAGGCAACTGTAGATCAAGAGCCAACAAACATAAGAACAAGCTCTGTAGTAAATGGATCTACAGCAGGTGAACATAATGTATATTTTTTAAAAGAAGCTAATCCTAAGATTGAAGTGGGTATGCTTGTGACTGATGATTTAGGATTGTTAGGGGAGAACATGTTTGTTGCGTCAATTGTTGGATTAAAATTAGAACTTCAAAGACAAGAATCATTGTCATTAAATATTTTTCCAGAAAACAAAAAAGTTAAACTACCTTTTAATACAAAACTTAATTTTGTTAAAACAAACAATCCTTTTGAAACTGTTAAGTCATTAAGAACTTATCAATTAGGAGCTACATACTCTGATGTTTTTGGCAGAGAATCTCCTGTTTTTTCTTCTATAAACTCTTCAGTAAAACTAGATAAAAGTTTTAGTAATACTAAAAACACATTAACAGGTCAGTTAATTAATGGTGCCCCTGATTGGGCAACACATTTTAAGTTGTTTGTAAAAGAAACTTCAAGTGAATATTATAACCTTGCCCTTGATAGATTTTATTTTGCTCAAGATGGTAATGTTTGGTTATCATTTCCATCTGCTGAAAGAAATAAAATTACTGAAGAAACATTCTTACTTTTAAAAAAGAAACATGATAAAAGTGAAGCTGTAACTGAGGATGCTAGATATAAGGTTTTAGATATATCAAATGAAGCTCCTAGGTACATATCTACAGAAACCATAGCTGCAGGTAAAGCTTCTTGTAAAATAAAAAACAATCCTCCTATAGTAGGTAATGTATTTTTTAAATTTTCAGGTCCAAGTCCTCAAGAAAACCCAGATTTTGCATCAGCTTTTAAAGCTCAGAACCAAATAGAAATAACAACAGATGTTGGTGGAGCCTTTTCAAATCAAAATGTTAGTAAAAGATATACTATAAAATCAGGAGGTTCTAGTAATGAAAATGTTTACGAAGTAATATTAGAAGATCCAATATTACCTGAAGACTCTAATGTGTTTAAAGAAGTAACTTCTTCAACTAAACAAACAACAAGTAATGCTAAAGTATCAAATAGTACATCAGTAACTCTTTTAGCTTCAAATACAAGAATAGCAGTAGGTATGTTTGTTAGAGGTACAGGCATAACCTCAAATGATGTTACTGTCGCAGGTTTTGTTCAAGGAAATGGATCTGTTAGCTCTGTAAACACAGCTACCGTAAGCTTATCTTCAGCACAAACAATACCTGCAAGCACAGAATTAACATTTGAGCAAATTACAGATCATGTGGCTTTTGATAAAGAAGTAAACATTACAATTTTTACAAAAGAAATAAGATCTAAGGCAGATTTTTTTGGTAGATTTTTCGTTAAAGTAAAAAGAGATTTTATTCTTGATAATAGTGTAATTAATGCTTTTAATGGATTAAAAAGCACTTTTGAAAAATTAATTAGTCAAGATTTACTGCAAAATCTAGCCAACGATTACACTCATGATTCTGATAAAGACAATGAATCAAACTACACACAAGATGCAGCTTGGTCTGATGGTTTAGAAAGAAGTGATGAAGATATTATATCCTTACCAATTAAGGATACACACCCAGTAAAAGGTAAAGATAATTTTTCTTTTTATTGGTCTGCTATAGGTACAGAAGATAAAGATGAAGATGATGGAACTGAGAACATTAATTTCTTTATTAGTCAAATAACAAAAAGAGGAACATTAATACAGTTTAATAATGGTCATGGAACAAAAGGTGATATATATCAGGTAACCAATAGTAGTTTTACTAAAGAATTTAGAACTGAAAATGAATCAGATAGAAAAAAACCATTTGGTAAAAGAAGGTTATACAACATAGAGATATTAAATTATACCACTAAGGCATCTGGATACACTGATATTTTTGATCATTCTATAGAGACAGATTCTACTTCAGGTAATGGTAGAATAAATAGTATTTCTATTATAGAGGAAAATGTTGCACTGGAAGATTCTGCAATATCTTCAGATAACCCAGCTATATTTGAAACAGAGCCAGTTAGTTTAGAAGGATTAGACATTTATTATGAATCAACAAATTCATTACCTATAATAAAGCCGGGTATGAAAGTTACTGGTACAAACATAGGTTCAGATAACTTTGTTGCTTCTGTTGAAGATGGTGATACTTTTAACTTACTAAATAATACTACAGGAGAAATAGCTTTTGACACTGTATTAACTTTTACAGATGAAAAAAACTTATATAGTTTTACTGCAAAAACAGATAACTCTTTAACAAAAACTGCTTCTGTAAATGGGAATACTGTAAATAGTATAAGATTAAGTTTAAAAAATGTAGTTGGAACTATTTCAAGTGGAGATCTTGTATTTAGAAGCTTTGGAGGTAAACCTAAAGGAGAAAGTATAGCTTCTGTAAGTTCTTCTGCAATTTTCAGTACACTATTAACTTTAGACACTAAAGTTTCTTTACGTAAAGATGAAAATTTAATATTTACAAAAAAGATTCCTGTTGGAAAAGAAATAAAGTTAAAAACAAATCAAGTTCATGGTCAGGTAATTAACTTAAACTTTTTTAATGCTTTTGTTTTTGGTAATGGCGTTGAATCTAACAGAATAAAAGATGATTTTAACACTGCATTTATAGATAAAGGAGCTATAGTATCTACAACTTTAGATGCAGAATACAAGGAGGAACATAAAGAAAATGGGTTAATATTTTCAGGAATATTTAATTCAACATCTGGACTAAATGAAATTAATCAGTTTATTCAGGGGCTACCTATAACTAAAGACATAAATCCTATATATGGATCTATACAAAAGTTACATGTTAGAGAAACTGATTTAATAACTTTTTGTGAAGATAAAGTTTTAAAAATTTTAGCTAATAAAGATGCTTTATTCAATGCTGATGGTAATGTTAATTTAACTGCAAGTACAAACGTATTGGGTCAATCTATTGGATATGTGGGGGAGTATGGAATATCTAAAAATCCAGAATCTTTTTCTTCACATGCTTTTAGAATATACTTTGCAGATAAGGCTAGAGGTGCTGTTTTAAGGTTGTCAAGGGATGGATTAACATTAATATCTGAAAAAGGTATGTCAGACTTTTTTGGTGATAATTTAGCTGCATCTTCTAATATAATAGGTAGTTATAATGAAGACAAAGGATCTTACAATATTACATTAAATGATCAAACATTAAGTTTTGATGAAAGAGTTGATGGGTGGACTAGTTTTAAATCCTTTATACCTGAAGCTGGTTTTTCTATAAATAACAAATATTATACATTTAAAAACGGTGATTTATACTCTCATGATAACACCACAAGAAATACTTTTTATGGTACTGCTTATGAGTCATCAGTTAATGTTTTAATTAACGATATACCCACAAGTGTCAAGAGTTTTAAAACATTAAACTATGAAGGAAGTGATTCTAGAAAATACACTTATAGTGGAACAATAAGCTCTACTACAATAGGTGCAGGCACTACTTTAGAGGTTCTAGAAAAGGCTGGATATACACCAACACAAATATCTACTTTAACAGAAGCAGAGACAAAAGGGTGGTATGCAAATTCTATAACTACAGATCAACAAACTGGTAGTGTTAGATTTTTTAAAGAAAAAGAAAATTTTAAATTTAACAAAATATTAGGTGATACTACAACATCATCCAACATAGATACAAAAGAGTTATCTGTACAAGGTTTAGGTGTACCTGCTTCAATAAGCACATCTGGAACAGATAAGTTTTCAATAACTGTGTCAATAGCTATTGGAGGTACACATAATGTTACTTTACCAAGCAATACTGTTTTGTCAAGATCAGCTGGCAGTATAGATGAAGACGTTAGAATGATAATAACACCCAATGATGGATTTGAAATTACAACTTCTACTTTTTCTTTTTCATCAGTTTCTCCTTCAGATGCTTTAGATAGTGCAAATGCAACTTTTGATGCAGATCCTTCTAATTCTAATAATGTTAGAGTTACAGTACCTTTAGATTTCACATTAGGAAGTAGTAATACTACGGTTACAGTAACATTATCTGGTGCTGCTACATTAAAACAATACACAGTTACAGGTGTATATAATACTGACGAGGCAAACACCACTGGGTCTTCAAAATATAATTTTGGATTTAGTGGTTCTGGAGATTATTTTGTAAACTCTATAGTAAATGGATTAAGCACAGATACAACACCTGTTTTATCTGAATCTAATTCATTAATAACTGCAGGAGATAGTAGTGCTACTAGCAACGCTATGGCTGTAATAGGTTCAGGTGTCCCAAAAGGGACAACATCTGTGGCTATAAGTTCTGAAAATTTAACTTTATCAGTTGCGGCAACTATACCAAATGATACACTTTTAAAGTTTGGTAAAAAAATTATAGATGAAACTTTTACAGCAAGTAGTGGTTTTGAGTTTGACAAAGAACCTACATTAGACGTAATACAAGAAGATGAAAATGATATTAGTGAATATGCCTTTAGCACTAACTGGACACAAATTATTTCTGAAGGAACAGCACAAAGCACAAAAGTTATTAATGTAAGTAGTAGCACAGTTTCTGGTGATATTTCAGACATTGCAGTAGGTATGGTTGTAACTGGAGATGGTATAACGTCATATACAAAAGTTACTAACGTAAGTGGAAGTTTCATAACAGTTGATGAAGATTTTGAAATAGTACAAGGTGGAGTTACTTATACGTTTAACCCAACAGTTGTTATTACAAAAGTTTTTTATGTATTTAGTACAAATAATCCTACTACAGATAGATTATTAATAACTGCAAGAGCTAATAAAGCATTTTTAGATAGTCCAAATGAAATTACAGGATTAGAAATGTCAACCAAACCTATACCTAAAATTGGTACAGGAAAAAATCCTAGAAGTATAAAGGTTATAGGTAGAGAAGGAGCAAAGTTTAAATTAATATTTTTTACAACAGCAACAGTGTCTGGTGCAGTTAATAATAGCACTTCAGTTACTTTATCCTCTGTTAATGATATATTAAACCAGTTTATGCCTGTTAAATTATCAGGAGTAGATATAGGTAGAGTAGAGACTATTTCTGGAACTTCTTTAACTATGAATAAAAATGTTACAATACCAGATGGTGCGACACTAACATTTTTTCAAGAACATAATCAAATTAATTTTACAAATATAGCAAACAGTCCTAATAATTCAACTGTTCTTACTATGCCTGCAAATGGCGTTAGAGAATTTTTTGTAGATTACCCTGAGACAAACACTGATAAAACATTTAATTATGAAGTTGAATCTGTTTTACCTACATCATTGTCAAGTTCTTTTATAGGTGATAATCCTGTTAGTGTATCTCAAAATGTAGATGTTACTCTTTCAATTAGTTCTACTGAAGATTTTGAAACAGCTGATGCTAATTTAGGTAATACACAAACTTTATCTATTTTAGAAAATGCATCTAAATCAGATCAAACTACAGAGTTAGATTTTGCTTTTGCAATAGTAGCTGAAAGCAATAGAACATTAAGAGAAATAAGAAAACCATCTAAAAATGATTTTAAGTATTCTACAATAATTAAAAACATAAAAAGATTAGTTAGTGGGACAGATACAGCAACTGGTGGATGCACAGCCATCATTGAATTTGAAGGAGATACATCTGAACAAGCTTTAGTAACTGGAAGTGGATCAAGTGCAGCAGCATCAAGTCGTGGTATGAAAGTAGAAACAAGAAAAGAAACAAACAATCTACCTGCAGGTGTTTACTTAAAATCACTAGAACCCATAGCTAATTCAAATCAACTAACTATAGCTCACGATTCAAAGACAATAGCAGAGTTACATCCTTTTTTAAAGTCAGGAGATAAATTGTTTTTTATTAATCCTTTAGGTTACGAATTTTCTTTTGTAAGTCTTAATGGTACAATGACGGACAGTTCAGGTGACGTGTTAGTGACAAAAGCAAAAGCTACAGCTACTGCAACAACAACTGGAAGATCAATAGTTGTTAAATTATTAACACCTAACGATGAAATAAAAGTTGGTGCCACTATTTTTGGGGGTGGTTTAACAGGTATTGGAACTGGTGCCGATGGTATTAGATTAGTTGATAGTGTTTCAGCATTAAACTCTGATGGTAATCAAACAGTTACTTTTACAGCTTCCGATGGAGATACTGGTTCAGATGCAAATGCTAATATAAACAAAGGTTCTGTTTTGACATTTATGCAAACTCAAGGTCAAACTTACACAGTATCTGGTAAGGTAAACATTAATAAGTTTGGTAATAGTGATTTATCTTCTAATTTTAGTTTTAATGATTTTGTTAATGTGATAGACAATTCTGGTGATATTAAGAAAAACTTTGAAAAACAAGAGGTTACCTTTAGCATTGATGATGATTCACAATCTCATCGAAATGATAATTTTAACAGAAGACATATAGGATCTTCAATTAAAGGTAGAAGTGGATTTAACGGAGGTAAATATTATATTTATGGAGGTAGAGGTAGAGATGACAATAATGATGGTATTCCTGAAGCAACAAGCACTGATGCAAACGATAGACTTACACCTTCAGGTACAGAGTTTACCTTTACAGTTGCTTTAATATTTGGACCTGAAATGGATTATTTTGGTGGTTCTTACTCTATTATTGCTGAAGAACAGAATAATGGTGCATTTTTTGATACCTTTAGTGCAGGTAATGAAGGAGGTTCTGCAGGTAGGTATTCAGGATCAGACATAACTCAAACTCATGGACAAGAACCAAATCATAATCAAAATGTTTTTGAATGGACCTTTACATGTGAAACAACAAAAGAAATTACTGCTGGAGATAGACCAAATATTAATTTTAAAATAACAATGGGTAGAGTTTCTGGAGAGGGTGGACATAATCCTGTAAATACGTTTGATTCTTCAACTAATCAAATAATCACAGGTGGAACTAGTTTTGTTAATTTAGAAACTGGTGAAGAACTAGAAAATATACCGGGTAAACCAAGGTTTAAATAAATTATTATGGCAGAATCATTAGTATTAACATTTGCAAACCCAGTAAATAAAACAATCCAAATTAATGATGTAGTATATTATTGCACTATAACAAATGGTGTAACAGATGCTCCAACAGAGGTGGGTAAGGTGACTGCATTTACAAACACAACTGTAACATGTCAAATTGATCAAGGAGCAAGTACCACTGGATTGGCAAGTAAGTTTTACTTTTTTGCAAAAGACAACAAAGCTAACCTATCTTCGCTAGTAGGTTATTATGCCGAGGTGGAAATGAGGAATGGTTCTACAAGCGAAGTTGAACTCTATCAAATAGGGTCAGAGGTGGTTGAAAGCAGTAAATAATAAAATAAACCTGTAATTATATAAATAATAAAATAAAAAAAGATGGGTAAAAAGAAAGCTTTAAAAAACGAATTATTTAAACAACAACAAAATTTAGAGACTGAATTAGAAAATTATAAAGATTTTGAATTTAAAGACTCTTTTGCAGGAGTTCAAGCTCCTACTTTAGGTGCTGCTCCGGCTTCTAGTTTAGCTAACATAGGAGATAGTTTGACTAATTTTTCTGAACGTCTTACAAACCCTTTTGCTGGAGCACAAAATTTTCAAAGACAAAGAGAGAATACAGCTGAAGATTTGACTATAGATCAAAGACAAGCTCAATTCATTGCCCAACAACAACAGCAAGCATTATCTCAAACACTTCAATCTCAAAGACAAGCTGCAGGTTCTAGTGGTGCTGCTGCTCTTGCTCAAGCTGTTGCAGGAGTACAAAGTCAAAACCTACAAGCAGCTGCTGCTTCTATTGGTCAGCAAGAATCTGCTATTAATCAACAAAGAGCTAGTCAAGCCTTTACATTACAAGGGGCTGTGGCAAGTGAGGCTAGTGCAAATCAGCAAAGAGCTATGGCTCAAGAAGTTGCAAACCAAAGAGCAGTTGCCGCAGAAGCTGCTGGTTATCAAGGTCTTGGAGTAGAAGCTCAGTTTTTAGGTGCTCAACAACAACAAGCAAGAGATTTAACTGGTGCACAGATGGATTTTTCTGCTCAACAAATACGAGCACAAGGTGCGGATTTAGTACAACAAAGACAATTTGACAGAGATGCTACTCTTTTAGGGATACAAGCACAGAGAACTGCTGGAGCCGGGGCTGATCTACAAAATTTATATAATAGAAGAGCAGAAATATTAGGGTCAGTTATGGGGGCAGTTGGAAGTGCTGCAGAAGGTGCTGGAAATGCATTAGCAGCTAGTGCTATAGCAGGTAGCGATAGAAGATTAAAGAAAAATATTAAATTTTTAACAAAATCAAATAAAGGATTTAATGTCTACACTTTTGAATATAAAAATAAAAAGTATGGAGATGGTATTTATCAAGGAGTCATGTCAGATGAGATACCTAGAGAAAATATTATTATAAACAAAGATGGTTATGACATGGTTAATTATTCTAATTTAGATGTAGAATTTAAAAGAATTTAATTATGGGAGCAGATGCAAATTTAATAAACACTTTTAGAGGAGCTTTTAGAAAACCTATGGCAGATATAACTCCTGTTTTACAAGGTGTTGAGAAGCTTAGAGAAAAAGCAGAGGAAAGAGCTAGATTAAAAAGAGAAGAGAATGAACGTATAAAAGCAGTAGCTGCTAAATACAAAGATAGATTTCCATCCGATGCTTTTATGGCAGGGGTGCCTGTAGGATACAAAAATACTTATCAGCCTTGGTTAGAAGGTAAGAGAGATCAGTATATGGAAGACTCTAACATAATAGGTACTTTAGATCCTACCTCTGAAGAGTATGATGTGGTAAGAAGAAGGATGCAAAATACACTTGATTCTTTTAAAAATTTAAAAACTCAATTTGACAAGTTTGGTGCTGACAAACTTGTATACAATAACAATGTAAAGAAAAATAAATATAACGATGTAAATTCTTCCTATGACAACAACTTAAATAGTTTTCTTTACTCAGATCAACTTAAATTAAGAATAGATGAGGGAGGAAATATATTTTTTAGTGGTGATGAAATAGAAGAGTTCAATTATAATAATCGTACAGAATTATTTAATTCAGATGTTAGTGATGCACTATATACACCACTACAAGAAGATTTTCAAGCAGCTTTTAATATGGGGTTAGAGGGAATTGAAATACCAGAAGAAAGTAAAAATTTTACTAAAGGGAAACTTAGAAAAATTGTAAATAATTCTACCTCAAAAGAACTAGCTGCTGCTCTTATAACTCCAATTTTTTCTGATACAGCTCTTGATCCAAATCTTACCTACGACAGTCCAGAAATACAAAACATGTTTAGTGATGATCCAAAAGTGGCTGCTGAAGCTAAAAAAATATTACAAGATAAATTGTATAATAATTTAAACGACTTGTATGATGAAATGTATAAAAAAGGTGGAGCAGAATACGATAAATTAGCACTTGCAGAGGCAGCTAAAAGCAAGTCAGGAGGAAGTTTAACAGAACGTGAAAAAAATACAAAAGCAATAGTAAATAGAGTTGGTCTTGGATTTTCATCTGTTGACTCAAGTAGAGAAACATTAAAACAAAGTGAGTTTCAGATTGTAGCAACAGAACTAAATAAACAATTTAAAGGAAGTGGAGTAACACTCAGACTTAATATATCTGGTAAAACTCCTATGATACAAATTCTTGATGACAAAGGTGAGCCTTATCCGGGCATGAGTAATAATGCAAAAATACCCTTTACACCAAAAGATGTAGCAAGAACATTAGTCACTTTGTTAAACACAAAAAATGTTGATATTTCAGATTTACCCGGTATGACTGAAGAAGAAATGAATTTTGTGCCTTATGATGCAAACTTTGGTTTTACTCCTAAATTTAAAACTGATTTAGAAAATTTTAATTTTCCTTTTATTAATATGAATTATTCAGCACAAGAAGGACAAGAAAAATAATAATATATGAATGAATTTGTAATATTTATTTTACCTGATGGCTCTGAAAGAAAAGTTAAAAGAGAGGATATAGGTGCGTTTAGGATAAACAACCCCGGATCTAAAATTAAAAAAGAGGATGCTGTTGATGTTCAACTTAGAGAGAGAAAAGAACAAGAAGAGGCAAAATTAGATAGAGTAAGTGGTGTAGGTTCTAGCGTTAGAATTAGAAATAGAATAAAAGATGATACATCTGAAATAGATAATTTAATATCAACTAAAAAATTTCTTGCTCAAACAACAAACGAAGCTATAAGTGAAGTAGGTGATAAATATAAGGCTGAAGATTTATTTAAAAAAGTAGACATACCTCAACGTGAAACCATAGGTATGGGTCAATATGTTACCACTGGAGTAAAGTCAACTTTTATTAATTTAACTGATGAACAAGTTGCTTTGGGTGATGATCTTTATAAAAAACTCACTGAAGATTTTGGTAGAGAACCTACTAAAAAAGAGTATGAGTCTATTTGGAGAGAAGAGCTTCAAAGAAATGAAATATCAAAAAAGGTAACTCAAAAAACAATTGAAAAAGGTAGGCAAGTTCCTGAATCTTTTTTAGATCAAATAGCTCCTATAAACTCAAAAATAATAAAGGAATACAAAGAACAACTAGATCCACTTCAGCTTGAATTAAAACAAGATTTAGCAGCTTTAGAGACTCAGTCTAAACTGATAGAAGATTCTGATGAAAATAAAACATATAATAAATTAAAAAAAGATTTTCAAGACCCTTTAGTACAATACACTATACCTGAAGGTGAAAGATTTATTGTGATAAATAATAAAAAAATTCCTGAATCTAAAGTTAAAGAATACAACGATGCATTAAATATTCTTCAAAGTCAGTCTGAGTATTTAGTAGAGCAATCAAATTTATATGAGAAAAAAAGTAATTCTTATAATAAATTGATTGATAAAATATATGCCGAAGAAGTACAACTTGATATATTAAATAAAGATTTTAATACTTTAAGAAAAGCCGCTAACACCACTGGTAATTTTTTAATAGGATCTGGTATTGGCATAGCTCAATACACTAGTGCTTTAATAGCTCCAAAGGCAACTCCTTATTTCTCTAAATTAGCCATAGAACATAGAAAAAATGTAGCACAAGAAAAATCACAATTTTTACCTGACATTCAGTTTGATGATGCATTTAATAGTGTTGAAAATTTTTCAGAGTTTATATTACAAGAAGCAGCGATACAACTACCTATAATACTTGCAATAGGTGCTACTGGTGGTGCTGCATCTGCAGCTGGTTTAGGAGCCATGGCTTCTAGTGCAGCAGCCGCAACTTTAATAGGTGTATCATCTGCAGGATCTCAGCTTGGAGATATGGATTATGAGGAGTTTTTATCAAATAATGATAAATATGATTTTAATAACATAGTAAGAGGTGACTTGCAAAAACTTTTAGTAAGCACAGGATTTGGAACTGCAGAAGCTGTTTTTGGTGCATTACCCACTGCTGGCATATTAAGTAAAGGAGCTAAAGCTTTATCTAGAAGTTCTAAAGCATTAGTCACAAAAGGTGCTTCTAATTATATTAAAAAAAGAGCTTGGTCTGGCATAGTTGAACCAACCTTTACAGAGTCTTATACTGAAGGGTTAACTCAGCTAAGTCAAAATTTTATTACTGGCGAACCTCTTCTTGAAGGTGTAGATCACGCTATTTTTTCTGGTGGTTTTTTTGGATTTGGTATGGGTTCAGT
>JGI25128J35275_1000169_pt1 | contig 20703 bp, 23 predicted proteins | sample ETNvirenome_2_60_FD_35275 | JGI IMG/M metagenome (IMG submission 35275)
ATATCCACTTTCGTCTCTGTCTTTTATCCAAACTAATCCACCACTTGTTTCCAAGTCCATTCCTACATTAGAAATAAATAAATTTGCAACACCTGTACCCTTATACAATACAGTCTTAAAGTTAGATGTATCTATTTCAGGTTTTTCGTTGTAAAGACTTGTTACATTTGCTTGGCTTATGGCAGTAGAAAATATCCTAACTTGGTCTATTTGACCATCAGTGTACAATTCATCATAATTTCCATACCATCTTCCAATCACTAAAGGTTGGTCTGTTGTATTAGGTGTTTGTGTGTAAGATTTTGTATTTTCTAAAGTTCCATTTATATATATCTTAACATTTGAACCATCATAAGTTCCAACTACGTGAATCCACTCGTTTGTTGGTATTGACGAAGTTGATTGTACCATTCCGTCATTTGAACTACCGGCAGTACCATCTGCCCAAAATTGCAAAGGTGTTCCGTTTTGATGGGCTATTGCCCAACCTATTTGTGGTGTTACTCCTGTTTTAAAATTACCAATAACACCTGTTGATGCAGTTTTAATTTGATGAAATAAAACCCAAACAGAAACACTAAAATTTGTTGTTGGTTGTTGCACAGAATTGGATGCATATAAATAACCATTTGTTCCATTAAAAACCCCAGCTTGACCATAGCGACCAAAACGATATTCAATATTTGATTCTGTTAAATCATAAGTTCCTGAATGACTATCAACAGAACTGTTGTCTAATTTGTAATAAGCAGCATTTGTAACAGGGAAATCATTGTTATCAGTTGTAGATGTATGTACACACGCTGTTTCAGCTGCAAGGGTAGATGCTTGAGTTGAGTCAATAGTTGAACTAAAAATACGAAGTTGGTCAATAGTGCCATCAAAAAAAGGTCCTGATGTACTTCTAAAAGAACCAATTACAGTTGTAGAATCATTTACAGAGCTGCCACTTGTTGACATCGCTTTATTTGCATCAATCGGAGTACCATTTAAAAAGGTTGATAGTTGCCTTCCTGTTGCATTGTAAGACCATACAACGTGATACCAGACATCAGCGTTCATTGTAACATTTGTAAGTGTGCTATTATCGGCTAAATAATAAGTACCTGCAACTTGTCTTAAAGCAAAAAGTCTGAATGTGTTAGCAGATTGATATTGTAAAGTAGCTCTAAAAGGTGCTTCTGAGGCAGCAGTTGTTATGCCTGTTCCTGTAATATGCATATGACCACTTATGCCACTATTTAACTTTACCCAAGCTGAAATTGCTACATTTGTGTCTGTATTAGGTATAGGACTACCTATTGCTATTAAACTACTACTACCATTAAATCTTGCACCTGTGTTTATTTGACCACTTACTCCAAAGTCTACGTTTGTAGGTGTGCCATCGTATACGCCTGAAGTATCACTTGCATCATAATCCATTGAGTATAATGCCTTGCCTGTTGAGCCACCAAATATATCAGTTGTTTCAGTAAGACAAGCTGCTGTACCACCTATAAATAATCTTTTGTTAAATGCCATTTTCAAGTATTACAGGAAAAAAAGTAGTATCATAACCTAACAGGCTTTCATATTTCTTTTTAGCGTTTACCTCTTTTTTCTTTTTATCATATTCAGCTAATATTTCTGCACGTCTAGTTTTAACATCATCATCAATATCAATATCTCTTTCTGCCTTTCTAGTTACTTGCCAATCAGTATTTGCTAAAAGTTTATTTGCATTACCTTTTAAAATTTCTATAAGTTCAGTTTTCTTTTGATCAACATCATAGGTGTTTTTTATTACGCCTGTGCCTACTAGTTCACCATCTTTTTCTTCCATCACCTCATAGGTTTTTGAAAAATCAATGTTTGTTACTTTGCGAGTAAACACTTTTTTCTTATTATCCCATTCTATACCACCGATATTTTGAGTTTGTGGATTATAAGTAGGCTGTACTACATCATAAAATCCTTCTGCTTTTAAAACTGTTTCTGATGCATTTTTAAAATTTAAGATATGACCACTTTTGCCATTCCAAGTATTTGGTAATTGTGGATACGTTACGATATTTCCGTCTGTTTGTCTTGCTTTCATAATTAAGGAGTTGTGTCAGATGCGTAAGTTGCAATAACATAATTAAAAATTGCATTGGCTGAATCGTCAATACATTCTACTTGTAAAACATTTGTAGTGCTGCCGTCATAATCTACGCCGCCAATTTTATTAAATGTTTCGCTAGTGGCTGCATCACTATCTAAAGTAATTGTATAAGCACCTGTAAGGTTGTGTATTGTGATTACTTGACCTTTTTTGTAATTAGTAAAATCAAATTCTTTAGCACCTGTACAAGCTGAGTTCATTCTAAATATTGTACCGGCTGACCAATCAACAGAAGTAGCACCACTTGTTGCAGATATTGCTACTGAAGCTGTATATCTATTTTCTAGTTTATCGTGTGTAACATTATCATCTACTATACTAGCTGTTACAACCGAACTACTAGCTAGTTGGTCTGCGCCAACAGCATCGTCAGCAATCATTGCTTGTTCTACTGCATCATTTGCGATAGTAACTGCACCTGTGTTTGCCATTGTAACATCACCGCTTAATGCAGCCGCAGTCATTCCTGTGCCATCGCCTATTAATATTTGCGTATCTGTTAAGGCTTTTTCTGTTAATACTCCAGAACTGTTTGCATCACGTACTAGGAGACTGTTAGCCGCCACATTTTGCATTTTAGCTAATGTTACTCCAGCATCATTTAAAGATATCGTTACAGCGCCTGTGGCTTGATCTCTAGCAATTGGTGCTGTAGCTGTAATACTTCCAACATCTCCTGCATCATCTGTGTAAAGTTCTGTAAAATTATCGTTTACCTTATCGAAGGCGGCACGAAGTTGATCGCCAGTCCCATCGTTGGCAGTTGTTCCAATATTTATAGTTTGTTTAGCCATTTTTTATAAATTAATATTCAGTTGCATCAGATGTATATGTTGTATCGTCAGCCGTTTCTTTATTTGTATCGGCAGTAAAAAAGCTGCCGTCTGCATCAAAAGGATAAATTGCACCCCATCCATTTTCTTCATTTACTGCACCAAAGTAACTTTCGTGATAAATATCTCCAAATGCCATAATATATAACGTTATTTTTTGTTTTTTGGTACATTTTTTTTAACGTATTTTATTAATTTAGTTAAATTTTCTTTCTTAATTTTATACGTTGTTATAAGACCCATCCTAAAAAATTATTTGATTTATCCGGATACATATCCTCATTATTGTTAGTATAATATTCTGCAAATTTACTCGGTGCATTAAAACTCATATACTGCAAAAATCTTTCAGTATAAAAATCCGCAAAATGCCTGTGCCTTTGAACTAAAAAATCTACTTCTTGTTTGCTAGGTGTTTCGCTATTTTCTGATCTGTGTTTAAACAAACCACCATTTTTTAATTCATAAGCAGCAAATGGCAAATAGTCTACCATAGCATAATGTATTAACATTGGCTGTATGTAATCATTTACTAATTCTAAATAATCACCTGTTAAACTTGCACCGCCTGTGCCTAAAATATCTGTGCTAATTTTGTCATATAATTTACTGCCTAAATAATTTTGTATATGCATTTCTTGAGCAATTTTGATAAATCCAATAAATTTATCAGTATCAACATTGCCATTTAAAATAGTGTTTTTTACTAAATCCGATCTTTTTATAAATAATGCTATTGCCATAATTAATTAACTCTCCAATTATTGTTAGTCGGTCCTGCAATTTGTGCCACTTCTTTTGGATTCACAGGCAACCTAGCATCTTTTCTTTCGCTAGGCTCTAAATCATTTATCATTTGTTTAGCACGATTTACAGATATTTTTTTGTTGTCTTTCCTAATATAAATTTTTCGCATCCAAAAATGCTTACAATTTACTCCACCTTTATACATAAAAATATTATAAGAAGATTGTCCTTTTTCTGCAAAATCTCCATTAGCAGTACTGTTTTTATCTAAATCCTCTATCCTATATATTTTTTTGGCATCTACCATTTTGCGACAAAATTCTCTACTTACTATTTTATCGTTTTTGTCTCTTGTTAGTTTTAATGGTGCATATTGATATCTTATTTTAAATAAAATATTATCCTGTTTGCTAGTTTTACTTGGTGTACTTCTTACGACATTAGCAAAATTTAATGTTTTATTCATTATTGGATCATTTTCAGTATCTGCTGGTCTTTCATCCACTAAAACATAATTTTCCAAATCCTCATCTTCACCTAATCCATCTAATGCAGTTAAAATTGCTTCTCTTATTTGTTTTGCAGCGTCTATTGGAACACAATTAGGTACTTTCTTACCGTTTTTCATTTTAAATCCGATCATTTCGTAACCTTTCCAACAAGGTGCTTTTAGATCGTGCGATTCGCAAGGCATATACCATTCCTGATCACCAACAATATGTGTATGATAACCACCACATCCAAAATCTTCGGCAATCCTTATAGCTTCTTCTTTTGTATCGTATGCCATTCTTCCATCTATAATTTTAGATGATAAAGACAATTTTTGTCCTGTTTCTTCTTCTACTTGTTCTTTGGTTACTGCATTTTCTAAATCAGCAAATTCTAATGGTTGTAATGTTTTAAAATATAAATCTAACGCTATATCGTTATATGCAAGTATTTGATCAAAAGCGTCTATTAATAAATTTTGAAACGGTCTAATAACCGTATTATCCATTAATGCACTTGCTGTTTTTAATTCGTCTGCATTGTTTCCAAAACCTGTTTGATCTTTTATTCCTAAAAGCATTGGCGAGACTATTCTATGACTTACCATAATTTTACGCATAGATTCGTCAGATAAAAATTGATATTGATTATGTGCGTCAGACAATTGCACAGGCTCCATAGTTGCCGCTTGTGTTTCATTATCATTAAAAGCTAAAATAAATTTTCCGGCATTTGAGGTTCCACTAAATTTATCCTTAATACGATATTCTATTGCCTGTCTTTCTTCTTCTGTTGGAATACCATTATTAAAATTGATCAACATACTTGGTGCTAATCCATTCATAATATTGTTAAGATGATAATTTGCCACTTCTTCCTCTAATTCGCTGTATTGTAACCCACCTTGGTAATCTACAGGTGAATAATAATAAAATCCTGTCCTATATGGTTTTATGTAATATATTTCTATTGGCTCGTTACTCATACCAAAAGCAGAAATTCTCTGATGCTCTTCGTAGGGTTTTGCTTTTTGCCAATCTGGACAATAATAATAAGCCTTTATTTCACCATTTTCGTCTGCTTTTTCTGCTCTTAATGTTTCCACAGGAAAATGTTCTACTTTTACTATTTGCGATCTATCTTTAGAATAAATTATTTGAATTGATGCTTGTCCTAATAATTTTAAATCGTGTGCTAATTTCCTAACACAATCATTGTTAAAAAGTCCACGCATTCTTGCATACTCATCTGGTTTTTTATTTGAATCAGTTGCATCCAATCCTTGTCCATAAATTAATTGAGATATGCCATTTACAGCGGCATTATTAGTTGGACTACCATTATGTCTGTCTATTAAATATTGGAAATAATTATTGTCTGCTCCATATCCAATCCATTCTTTGTTTTGTTGCTCAACTATTTCCGGAGTAGAATAACTATTTAAATTAACTATTTTTATGCTCATAATGTAATATAATCATCATCATACGTGTTTTGTGTTGTATATTCTCCACTATTTACAGTATAATAATTGTTGTTGGTTTGATTAATAGTCTGATCAGTACAAAAGATTTTATCTTTGTAAATTATTTTTGAAGATGAATTTTTTAATGTCATATCGTAATAAAAACCTTCTTTTAAAACAGGACTAAAAGTAACATTAAAACTTAAATCATCATCTATTGTACTAGCACTTATACTATAATTTGTGCTTGTATTTGTGGTATCATTTCTTACAGTTAAAGTTCCACTTGTGATATATTCTCTTGGAATTACTTTAATTGTTTGTGCTGATGAACTTGTGGTTAAAATTTTCATATTAATATAACGCAAGATATTCAATATTTGCATAAAAAAAAAGGTAACATTTCTGTTACCTCTTTTAAACAAAATGAAAAAAGTCTATCCTGGATCTAATTGCGTTCCTTGTGTTGCACCTGTAACTACAGTTGAAGTAACGAAATATGCCGGTATAGTTTCTTGCGCTGAAAAAGTTAGCGTATATCCGCTTAAATCCCCCATTGCCGCTCCGCTAGAAATAGTTCCAGCATTTGCTTCGGCACCGTGGACTGCACCAACAAGAAAATAATTTCCATTATAATCCTCAACAAAAATATGTGGTCGAGCATTAACTAATAATTTTATTTCCTCTTGAGCTTCTTTAGTTTGTTTTGTTAATGTAAGATTTAAGGTTTGTTCGTAAAACACAGTACCATTTTCTGTGGACCCTGTTATTGTTTGTTCCAAGGAAGAATTACCTTTTAAGTCAAATTTATATACAGTTGGTGACCCTGCCATAGCAGTAACAAGTCCGCTAGTGACCGTTAGCGCTCCCATTGTGCCATAATCTGTAAAATAAACTGACTTTAATCCACCGACAGTATTTCTACACGGTAATTTTCGTCCTTTAGTGAGTAAGCAAGCCATATTTTTATAGTATTAAAAAAGGGTAGATAGGCACTTGGCTCACCTACCCTTTTATGTTAATTATTAATTTATTAAGAATAAAGAACGATATCGCTTCCAATAGCGTGCTGTATTCCTGCAGTAAATCTCATAACCACTCTAATATTTTGAGAGCCATCTATTTCTGCCATATCAATGACTTTTACCTCATTGGTGTCATTTAGTAAACCAGTACCGAAAAATAAATTAGATTTTTCAGCGGCTACCATAGTGTTTGACGCAAGACCTGTTGCCAAAACAATATTTATTCCATCCATTGTAAGCGCACCGCCATTAAACCATTGTGTTCCTTGATCGTTAGTACCTGCTGCACCTACATTAGATGCAAAGCCGCCTAACGCTCTTACATATGCTCTGTAAACATTAGAAGAAACATAAATAAATAAATCGTCAGCTCCATAAACTGCACTTGGAATGGCATCTACTACCAATCCCATTTTTGCAATTACATTAGAAGAATCAACTGCCGCTCCTGCACCTACATCGGTTACATCAGCATCAGCTAAAAGTGTAGTTCTAAATCCGTCAAATTCACCTGCATTAGCATTAGTACCACCCCAAATATTCTGTTCTAATTTTTGTGCTACTTTATCTGCTACGTGAGCAATTAAGAAATCAGAAAATTTACTTGGCATATTAGAATAAGCACTAGCACCCATTGATGCAGCTTCCCAATCGTTAATAAAGTCTTTTTTACATAATTGTAAATTAACTTGAAATTCTTCTGGTTGCAAAGTTCTTTCTGATAAAGTTAAAGTACTAGTAGGATCAAAATCACAAGTTGCATTTTTAACGATATCATTCGTTGCAACTTTTTTCATCACCTCTTTAAATTTAATGTTTGGCTTAATTGTAATTAAATTATTTGCCAAAGTTGTACCTGATAGCAAAGCAGCAGAAATGTATTCTCCTGCAAATTCCCCTGCGTAGGTAGTTGTTATTGTAGTAGTTGTTGCCATTTTAAATTATATTAAATATTATTATAGTTCACCTACGGTAATAGATGATGATTGTGCGCCATTGCCAAATAAAGTATATACAGAACCATCAGATGTTAATTCAATAAAATCTCCGATTCTTTCTGCTCCATCTTCAAATGTAACTCTATCAACTGCATCTGCATCAACGACTGCACCTGCAACGATTAATGATCCGCTAATTGTATCTCTTTCAGTTGATACAGTTTGAACTACCATATCTGTACTAAAAGCTGCTGCTACTTGAAATTTGTAGCGCACTCCTGCAGTTGCTGCCGGAAGTGTAATTGTGTAACCTGTGCCACTAATTAAAAAGGTTTTACCGCTGTCTGCTGCAGTAATCGCTTTGCTCTCGGTGATCACTTCTTGTGTTTCAAACTTTCTTTCGACATCGTTTGAAAATGTTGTAGTTGTACCCATTTTTATTTATTATTTATATTAGACATTCTTTGTAAAACCCTATCCATAGTGGAATTAGCATTTTTGTTTTTACTTTGTAAATCAAATTTTGGTTTTGCTTTAGACTCTGGCGAATGCTTGATAGCAGTTGCCGCAGGTTCTGTAGATAATTTTTCCTCTACTTCTTGTCTAGCTAAATCCTCATTTTTCATTTTACCAAGTTCCTCTTTGACATATGTTAATTCTTGCTTAATTTCATCTATAACAGGTGTCATAGCTGCAACCACTTCCTCAACAATTTGTGTCATTTCGTTTTTTTCTTCCTCTTCGAGGTTTTCTTCTTCTTGTATTTCAGTTTCATCTGATAAATCCTTTTTTTCCTTTTTTGTTTTAGGTTTTTCGTCTGTATCTTGTTCCGCTTCAATATCTCTTGGCTCTGAACCTGTTGCCACTTGTGAATCTAATTCCTCTGACTCTTCAGTTTCTTCTGTTTCAGCCATTTCTCCTGAAATTTCACCAATAATCCCTTCCTCGGAGACCATTAAAGTTTTTCCATCTTCTAGAGTATAATCTCCAATTGGTAAAGGAACTTTTTCATCTTCTGTAACGATAAAGACATTTTCACCACTTGCAAAATTTTCTGCCTCTAGAATTGTACCATTTTCTAACTTGGCATTTGCTAATTCAATTTTAGTTGATAGCAAAGAAGTTATTTTACTTAACATTTCTGTAGGTTTCATAAATTTATTTTTAATCTTTAAATATAACGAACGCAAAAAAANATTTGCATTTTAATTTGGAATTTTTGTTATAGAGCCAATTCCTTGAGCTTGGTAAGAGCCATCACAACACTTTGTAGAATAAGTTTGTCCATCTGGACATAAACAACCTCTTTTACCATTTTTAGGACTACTATACCGTCCATTACTAAATAATTTCATTTTAAAGTTTTTAATTTATTAATCGCCCAATTAATACCAGAATCACCACCCCAAGCATCATACATTATACCACCACATCCTTCTCCATAAGGCACATCCTTGTTTTGTTGGTGTCTTTTAAAACTTGCCATCCTACCTATTGTTTCACGACTTATGTTTTTTTTTTCAGCAAGTTGTCTTGCTCTAGTCCAACCGACTTTAGTTCCGCATTTAATATTATTTTTTTCTTTATATTTTATAGCGCGTTTTGCATTGTTTGTTGCTGCTTGTGGATAATCGTTGTAAGTTTCAAAAGTATAACGAATAATATTTTCTTTAATTTTTAATAATTTTTTTCCAGCTTCAATTTCTTTTGATAAATCGTCTTTTATTTTTTCCTTTGGTCTTTCTGCACGATCACTAAAATATCCTTCAATAGAAAATCCTTTTACTAATCCTGTTTTAACATATTCTTGCCAAATATCATCATTATAAACTTTAATTGAGCCAACCCAAGTACCTTGGGGCAAATCCATACCGTATAATGCAGATTTATCCTTTTTAGTATTTTCTACTATCCAAGATTCCACTAACGAAACTCCATTGATCTTTTCAAAATGTTCATATGTTGAATTATTTTGGTTTCCTTTTGACAAATATAATTCAGATGCTTTGCGTACTGTATCCTTGGTAAAATATATATAATATTCCTCTTCTCCATCTTTTCTATAAATTGGTTTATTAGGAACAAGTATTGCACCCATTAAAATCCTTTTTTCACCATCTATTTCCGCAAACTTATATTCTTTGTTTTTAGATAATGCCAAAAAATTTTCTTCTATTGCAGGATTTTCTACTAAACTAATAGCGTCTATACCACTATTTTCATCTAGTTCGTCAATTATTAATTCCACTATTTTCATATAATTATAACGTTTAAGTTTTTTTATTTGTATTTATATAGATGCATTTTCTACAATATTGCGATCTAAACTTTGTTGGCTAGTTACATCTCCACTTGTAACAAACGCTTTTATTGGTCTTTGTTCATTTTCTCCAATCGCATTTGCTAATTGATTATCACTACTTGCTCCAACAATATTAAATGCTGGTACTTGTCTTGGTGGTGCTGAATCACCGCCACCACCAGAGCCACCCATACTTGCTGCCTTACTTTTTACAGCATTAACTGCAGATTTAACTGACGCTATTATACCGGCAGCTTGTGCTGCAAATGCAATTAACATTGGAACATTTTGTGGAAATCCTATTTTTGCTGTTTTTGCTGCGCCACCTGCTGTGTCGGCTGTAGCTTCTGCCGCTAACAATCCCATTTTTTGTAATGTCGCTTTAGCTTCCATTATTTGTTCCTTGATCAATATGGCTTGCCTTGCTAAAAATGCTGCTTTGCCTATTGCAGATTCTTTACCTGCTATCATTTCAATTGTTGCTAGGGTTTGTAGTTTTTGTTGCCTTTTTTGTTCCTCGTCTTTTTCTTCTTGCTCTTTTTTCTTTAGTTCTTCCTCGTTTTTTTGTTCCTCTATTTGCAAATCAAATGCTCTTTGCTCTAATTGTTTCTCTTGAGTAAAATCTAATAATTGTTGTTCTGCATCTTGTTTCGCCTGTGTGCCTTCACCTAAAAGTTCAATTTGTTTTTGCAACCTTGCTTCTTCTATTCCTTGTTCTTCTTCTGATATTTTTTTTAACGCTTGTAATCTTAAAACCTCATCTTCTATTTCCTCTGCATTTGCCTGTTTTTTTGCTATTGCTCTTGCATTCTCTGCTTCTTTCCTACTGTTTACTAAATCAATTGCTTCTAATTCTAATCCTTCTGCATTTACTCTTTGTTCTGATTCAAATCCTGCTATATTTTCCTTTACATCTAATAGATTTTTTTCGGCTAATATTAATGCTTCTTTGTTATCAATTAAATTAGGATTTGCCGCAATTTCTGCTTCCGCTAAATCTAATGCTTTTTGTGCGTTTGCTAATTGTAAATCAAATTGTTCCTGTAAAACTGTTTTTAATTTGTCGTTAGCAGCAATTCTATCGTCTATTGAAGCTGTGACATCATCTCTAATTTGCCTCTGTCTTTCAGCCGCAAGTTGGTATTGAAATTGTAATTTATCATTTTCTGCAAGTGCAATTCTTGCTTCGTTTCTTAATTGTTGTATTCTTTCTTGGTTTGCAGCTTCTTGTGTTACAGATATTTTACCTGTATTTTCAATTGCTTTTGCTGTAAAATCACCTAATTCTTTTCCTGTTTGTATAAATCCTTTTCCAATTCCTGTAACATTGTCCACCAATCCACCTGCTGCATCACCAACTTTTTCGTCTACTCGATCTATATCCTCTTGTAATTTTTTTATTTTATCTGCATCTTGTCCACCTAAAAATGATTTTTCCCAAGCAAGTTGAGCCCTTAATAATCCTGTTTGAATACCAAAAAGAGTGGTTTTAAATAAATTTATAGGAATCATTACTGAATTTTTGACAATATCTCCAAGAGAGGTAAATTCCTTTCCTGCATCTACAATACCATCTATAAATTTTGTAAAAACAGTAGAAACAGTTCCAAAAGCAACTGCAAGACCATCTACAATTGTTTGGTTTTGCATTAATACTTCCGTAAATTTTTCAAATAATTTTAATCCTAATCCTGCAATAAATGCTTTAACTGCTAATCCTGCTCCTTTAAAACCTTTTCCTACTTTTTTAATTGCATTTCCAATACCTGCTAATCTTTTATTGCCTGTTTTACCAATATCCTTTATAGCATTTTGAGATTCTAAAGTTTCATTTTTAAAATCTTCCATTTGATCAGATAATTTGCCAATTTGTTTTACAGCATCTTCTAATTGTATTTGCAATCTTATAGTTTCCTCGGTCATTTTTTTAATTTTAAAGTGTTTTTTATGTCGTTAAAAGACAACGGCAATTTATTTTTGCCAAGAGCAATATCAATATGTTGACTTCTTATGTTTTGTTCCTTTGCTAGTTCTAGCAATGTTAATATATTATCTATCATTAGTAAAATGTTTGTACTTTAGTTACTATACCATCCACGACTGAACCTGAAACACCTTGACCTGGTGCATAACATCCATTTTGATTACAATCATAAAAGGCATAAAATCCGTCTGGTGCATATAAAAGTTTATTGCTTTCTGTATTTAATTGGTAAACCCCAAATTGATCATCCGGCACTTGCATTAATGAATAACCTTCTTTTAATGGTCTTGATGCTTGACAAGCAAAATCCGTTTCGCCACTATCCCCTGCATTATAAAATCCTAATTGTGTTAATTTTTTTCCATTTGGCAAAGTTGATCCTGTTTCTGATGAATTTTTAGAATATCCTTCTGCAGTTGCACGTTCAGTTGCGTGATAACCGCAAGTGTCTAAATCTCTATCAAATTGATTTTGAGTTACTTTGTCGTATTGCCTAGCAGAACTTTGTATTGCAATTCCTGTAAAATCTACTCCTGAAAAGCTTTGCTGATATGTTATCGCATCTCCCTCAATAACTACCGGTACAATAAAAGAAAATAATACTGGACCACTCATACCTTTTACATCAAAGAAAGTACCATCTCCATTTTTAATCCTAAATGTGGTATTACCAATTGCACTTGCGCTACCGTCTGGTTTCATTACGCTATACATATAAACTGAAGTTGTAGTGGTCAAACTTAAACTCGGTGTTGCTTGTTCGAATAATACAGCACTTAACATTTCACCACCTGCAACATCAAAAGATGTATCGTTTGTGGTAATGCCATAAAATCTATAATAAATAGTATCGCCTGCAGATAATCCTGTAATTTGATATTTTATATCACCTGTTAATGTGTTTTTATTTTGTGGTGTAGTTTTATATTTTATATTTGTAGCAGAGCCTGATTTTAATGTGGCAATACTATCAGAACTTAAATGCGATTTAGTAGTGGAATAGAAAAATCCATATTCATCTATTTGCGATGTGTTGCCTACTTTTCCTAATGTTGTAACTGTAAATGAAATAGTAACCACAGAACTTGTAGGTGCAGTTGTAAGGTATGTTAATGTCGGTGGTGTAACTGTGAGTGCTATATCACTAATAACTACCTGTGGAATATTTGGCACGCTTACATCTTCAGGCACCACTTCTGTTGTGCTAATTACTTCTAATCCTTCGAAATTGTTAAATTTATCTATAGTTACAATACCATTGTCTGCAAAAATTTCTGTAGAATCTGCACTTGTTGCTTCATTGGTAGGTACAGGTAAAAATTTACTAGGTATTATTGGGATTTGTTCTGTTGATGTATTAATTAATTCTAAATTACTTACCAAGGTTTCAAAATTCGTTACAACCTTGTTGATCTTATACACCTTATTAAATATTATAAATTTGTCTGCAAGTGATAAATTTTGTAAAACAGAAACAGGTAAATAGGCTTTTACTTTTGTTAATCTTCTGCGTACATCAAATATATCTTTTATATATTTTTTGTAATATTTTTCGAATAATGATTTATTAAATGGTACACCTTGGTATTCATTAGTTTCAGAATTAAAATTTATATTATCGCTAGAATCTTCGTTTAAAGAATTGCTTAAATAAACTGAATTGGATGGCACAAAATAAGATGTAACCTCTGAATCAAAACCATTTGAATCTACAAAACTGATATTTGTTCCTGAATTTAAAATTGGATAAAATAACAAAGGATCTGGTAAATAACTACCTTGTTTATCGTCTGCACTCCATCCCCATTGTATACTTGTTTGAGCACCACCTGTTACATTACTTAATCTCTCAAACATAAAATGATCAAAAGGCAAATTAATATTATAAATTTCGCCACTTAAATCCTCTCCTGAATTAAAATTTAATGATCCCCATTTACGATTAAATATTTGCTCAAAATTTGCTGCCATAAAACTTTTCTTACCGTTATAACTAAAATTTATTTGTTTATATGGTAAAACACTATCAATTATTGAGGATTCTTTATCTACAAATTCTGTTATATCTGTAAATGTTGAATTATTATCATAAAAATTATCTAGGGTTTGTATTTTAATTTTTTTGTCATCTTGTATAAACGCAGTTAAATTAAACATCTTAAAAATTCCTGTTAGAAAATCTATAATTTTAATTTTTGGTAATTGTTCGGTAATTTGTACTTTTTTGTTTGATATAACTCTAGCTGTTCCTCTAAAGGTTATTCTACCTAATTTACTTTTTACACTAGCTTCAAGCGTATATGTTGCTGCTGTGCTAGTTTCTATTGCAAAAGTATAACTACCTAAAGCTATCTCTGTATAATCTTGAGGAAAGGAATCTCCTGTTAATTCTTTAAATTCATTTTCTAATTCTCCATTTTTGTACACATACAAATTATATTTTGCACCTGCATTAGAAGATGATATATTTATTTTTAATTCTCTAATTCTTCTGTTGTGTAATCCTTTTGATAATCTACTTCTGTTTATAAAGAAATTTTTATAAATATCTATTACAGAATTTTTTCGTGAACCTTTTTTTCCAATCTCTCTAAAATCAGTGAATTTTACCTGTTCAGGTTGATCATTAAACATCCCGCCAACCTTATTATGTAACCACAAAAACAAATTGTAATAAGTTGGATTGCTACTAGCAAAAAAATCTTTAGTAAATGAAAAACCATCTTCTAAAAAAAACTTTCGTTCTATGGCTTTTATAATAGCGTGGACTCTAATTGCAGGTTTTAATTGATCAAACTCTACTCCTTTATTAGCGCCAACATTATTATATGCAATATTTGCTAATGTATCTGTATTGGCTACTGAATCACCTGAATTGTATATTAATCTTTTAGTATGTGTAATTAATGGCACCAACAAAACTTCTGGAAATACCACACCATCCATAGTTTTTGATTGTGCAGTACTTAATAATGATTTGATATTTGNATCTGTATATTCAAATTCTAAAGCTGTAAGGCTTGGCAAATCAGACAAAGTTGCATCACCTATTTTATCTTTAAGATTTACAGTATTGCCAAAAAATGTAAGTTTGTATGTGTGAGGTTTATTAATTTTTAATGTTGTTCCCTCTAATTTTACCTTTCCTTTTTTAAATAATCTATAATTTAAATATAATTCAGAATCAATTTTTTTTCTTGCGTCAAATCCATCTAATATTTCAAAATTGTAAAAATGTTTAAATATTTTATTATTATTTTCACTTGCCGGTACATTAAAGGTTTTACTAAAATCACTAAATATTTTGTCAATATTTCTTATATCTTGAATTGTTTGTGTGAGAGTTATGCTTTCATCTTCAAACATTTCCACCAATTGGTTATCCACATATAACTGTAAATTGATCATCTAACATTATTTATCTTATTAAAGGCAAATTCAAAATCAATTGTATGATTTATCAATTTGTCATTTAAACTGGTTTTAAATGTAAAATCTTTTGTAGTCGGTATTACAGGCAAAGTTTTACTTTCATATCTTATCCATACATTTTTAGATAAAAATAATTCCTCAATAGTGCTGTTGGCATCCTCAAGCATAAAACCTGAATTTAATTTTATTTTTGTTTTTGCATTTATATTATATCTTGTCTGTTGAGATTTGTAAGTGTTATAAGTTACAGTTGAATTATCAATAATATTGCTTTGATAATTTTCGTCTGTTACATTAAAACTCTCTACTGTTTTTTTAAACATATATAAATCTTGGAATGCACCGTCTTTATTTATAAAGGTTATTTTATATGCTGTAAATTTCGGCTCACATACATTTATAACTGTAATTGTTTTTTTTAATGTGGTGTCGTCAGTATCATAAACTTTTATTTCTGAACTGTTTGCCGGTATAGTTGCATATTGTATTTTTTGGTTGCTGTTGCCATTATCTGTTATTTGTGTAGTTGTGCCATCAATAATTATTTTGCCAACACCTGCTGCATATAATGGTAATTTTCCTGTTGTATCTTCCGGTAAATAAATAGTATTTGTGGTGATCAAGGCATTAGTTGAGCCTTGTGGATTTATTTCTTCTTCGTAATAACCATAACCATCAAGCGCAAGATATGTATTACTTACAGGACTGCCATAAGTAAATGTAACCCCTGTTTCATCTAATAAAGTAGCAATAGTTGTAACCCAAACAGCGATAGAAGTATAATCATTATTAAATGTAATGGTTAAATAATCCTTAACCAAGTCTGCAAATTCAAATACAATTTTAGTTTCTCCTGATATTATTTCTTTTTGTAAAGTATATTTTAAATCAGAATCGCTATAACTTCCAGAAGTTCCTGTATAAATATATATTTCTAAATTTGCTGTTTTTAAATTTGCCATATTAATTAAATTTGAAAGCCTTGTCCTTGTCCACCACTTCCGCAATCCCATTCATAAACGGCTTCAATAACTCCATTGTTACCTATTCCCCAAATATAAAAAGTGCCTGAATTTGATCTTGCTATGTTGTTAGTTATAAATTCACTTACTACATAATATAAACTAAAACCTTTCATTGGTTGATTATTTCGGCAAACTGTATGTCCGTATGCAGTATCTATTTCTTCGCTAGTACAAAACACTTCCGTTCTTGCTCTGACACCTATTTCTTCGCATATTACAGTAGGATCAGAATAGGGTGTGGTATCAATATAATAAGTACCACCACCATCAAAATTGCATACATTAAGTTCCGGTGGTTGTGATACTAATTTAGAACAAACTATATTAGCACCAGAATTAGAAAAACCACTCGGCGCAGTAATTGTAAAATCTATTGTTCGGTCTGTTTTTGTGCTTACAATACCAAAATCTGGAGGACTAAAACTTACAATTGTTCCTGTATTTATTTTACCTTTTTTTATTGAGCCATCAGTATAAACACCTTGTTCTGTCAATATAAGATCTCCACAACCAAAAGCAGATAAACCTGTTCCGGCTTGTGTCATTACCAATTCACATTCTATCGTGGCTCCAGAATTAGTATAATTTAATGGTGCTGTGATATCAAAAAATATGCTTTTAGTAATTGATCCACTAGCACTATTAGTACCTGCATTAGTAATCGTTGATCCACCAGATGTTAATTTTCTAGCTGTAATTGTACCTACTAAATCTGGATCAGTTATAACACCGCTTTGTGATATAAACCCACCTTTTAACCCTGCGTCTGCACAAGCGAATGCTGTACTTGCATTTATGGTTACGGTAATAGTTTGCACAGGTCGACAGGTGTTTACATCATTATCAAAAGCAGAAACATAAAGCTTTTTTGTGCCACCTACTCCTAAAGAAGTTATTGTAAGTGTAGATGAAGTTACAGATGCCTGCATAAAACTTGTGTGATTATTATTGATAGTAAATCCTGCTATTGCTGAACTGCCTTGATTAAAAAACGATGCTAGATTCACAGTTACAGTATTGCCACCAGAGTTTAATGTTTGTGTAGGTATACTTCCATTCACAGTTGGTCCACCTGAACAACTAGGTGTAGTGCCACTTGTTACTCTTTTTGGTTGTGTGAATGTTAAATCACAATTAAAAAAAGCATCAGCAGAATTACTAAATCCAGATGGTATAACAATTTTAAAAGTTAATGTTCTTAATGTGTCGCTTGTAACGACAGCATATTTGCCATCAGCAAATCCTGAATCAGTACTTGTGAAAGAATCTAAAACACCTTGATCAAATTGTGGTAAAGTAATTATACCTTCTTGACTTATACTTAACCCTGTACCTTTTGCAATATCACAAGTAAATGCGGGTGATGGTTTAGTTGGTGTACTAAAAGAAGCAAAAAAAGGACTTCTTACATTAATTTTTGACATCTTGCTTAAAATTTTGTTTTACAATAAATGATATAAAATTTGCAACATCAAGACCAAAAGCTTCTGATATTTCTTGTGGCACATCTGTAAAATATTTTTTAAATGGCTCTGTGAAAAATAAACTTGGCGCTAATCCTCTATTATATATATTTGATGCAATTACATAACCCATACTTTTATATCCTCCATCTTTAAATTGTCCTTTTGCATTTCTAAATCTTATATTTTTCTTTTTTGCAAATTCAGCCATTTTTTCTTTAAACTTACCAAATGTACCTCTGTATGTTCCGCTACCAAATTTATATGGTGAATTTGGCGCTTGTTGTCCTCTTTTTTTAGCATTTGGCGATAAATTATTTGGATCTTTTCCTTTTACTCCTTTATCTACAAAAGCTGCGTAATATGGCATTTTTATATTAAACTCCAAACTATTCGCATATACTTCTACATTTCCTTTTTCAATTTTGTCTAATAATCCTCCACTATTTCCTTTACCTTTTGATATTAGATTTTTTTTTGATTCCTCAATTACTATATCTCGATATTTTTCTAATGCTAATTTTAAATTCTCAAACTTCATTATCTATATCATTTGCTACTGTTAAACTAAAAGAGGTTGCCCATCCTGCTATTTCATTTTCAAATCTATCCACAAATGGTTCACAGGATGCAGTTCCGTCTAATTGATAACCGGTTAAATATAAATTTCCTGATCGCAATTTTTCTACCATTCTATTAGCAACTGCTAATTGAGTGTTTAAAACATCTTGTTCATTGGTATTATCCAAAAATATATCTGCGGTTTCTTCTTTTGAATAATCCACCACATCCATAGTAAAAACAGTAATACTAAAATTTAATAATTGTTCTGCTTGTATTACATTATTTATTAAAACGTGAGATAATGGAAATATATTTTGTTTGTTTAAATCAATTTTGGTAATATCTCCGTACGTTACAGTGTTTACGTTAATGTTAGATATCAACTCATCTTTTATTGTTTGTGTAACTCGATAAAATGCCTGTGCGCCTGTACTCATCTTTTAAAACTATTTCTAATTTGTTTAGTTTCTATTTCATTTTTTTCTTTTTCAAAACACAAATGTAAAAAACAAGTGTTTAAATTCATTTTTCCTATAGCCTCATATCTTGTAACATCTCCTTGAGCAAGTTTATAGAACGACTGATACCAACTCCATTTTCTTCCAAAATTTGCGATGGTTGAGAAGTCGTCTCCTTCTTCTCCTTCTCCAAAAATTTCGTCATACCTATCGACAAGTCCATCCCTAAATGATAAAAAAAAATCAGCGCACTAAAAGCAGCATCTAATGGCATTAATTTCATTGCCTCGTGGTAAAGATCACCTTTGTAATCTTCTATGATATATTTTGATTTAATTTTTTTGCTAATTGGTCGATATAATACTGCCATAGTTTTGTGCATATTATTCCAATCTGAAATATTGGTATCTATGTCTACATATTCGCCAAATGTCATTTCGTCTAGTTTTGGTATAAATCCAAAATTTGTATCACCGATTTTAAAATTGGTAACTAATTGTGGTTTGCCTGATAATAAATTTTCTATTTTTAAAATTATATTTTTAACATCTGTTAATTTTAATTTTAAACCATCCTCATAATTTATGCCTGTAAAAATTTCTAATGTTTTAAGTAAATAAAATACATCAGCGTTAGCCTCCTTTTCTTTCATTTTTTCAAATTGCTCTACAATATTTAAATATTGAGCATATTGACTAATATTTATTTCTTTCAGGTGATCAGGTACACTTACTTTAATTTCCATAATAATATAACGTATTAGTTATCATTTTGAGTGTAAATATAAGATAAAAAAAAACTCCCTACTTAATAATAAAGTAAGGAGCCCAAATAATCAAACAAAAAAAACTATTCCATTTTTATCCTATTTGTATCTAATTTTATTTTATAATTGTAAAGTTCAATTATTGAGTCGCAAGTTTCTTTCCTTGTTCTTAAAATTTTTAAATTATNTTTTTGAATTTTACCTAAAAAGGTTTCAATTTTAAAATTTGGACAATTGTTTAATATTTCAACAAAAGCTCTAATAAACATTCTTGAAAGATATTTTTTGTTTTTATCTGCCTTGTAACAAGAGCCAATATAATTAATTATTTGATCACCTTTTTGAACATTAATTTTGTATTCGCCATTTTTTACAAATTGAGATATATGGTTGCCTTTAGTATTTCTATCCCAATATATTTCCGCTAACGCAGCCGGTGAAAAAACACCTTTATATTCTTCTGTTTTTTTTCTTAATGTTTTATAATCATATTTTCCTCTTACACTATATCTTTTTATCCAATCAATTATTGTCCATTGTTTTCCTTTTTGTATATCTGTAACATAATCTGGTTGAAGTGTATTATCAATTACATATTTAATTGGATAATTTAAATTCATTAGCGCAAAATATCTGTTTTGACCATCGTAAATATCTAATTTGCCATTATTTTCTTTGCACAACAAAGGCATAATTTGTCCACTTGTTTTAATTTCGCTCATCAAAAAATTTATATTCTTTTGGCAAACATCTCGATTGTCAGGTAAAAGCTGAAATAATTGGTAGTTGGTAGTGATTTCAAAAAAGTTTTTTTCAATCGCTATTGGTTGTTTTTTTGTTTTAAAAAGTGATTTCATTTTGTTTTTTTTTTGTGTTATAATTCTATTTTATCTAATTCATCTATTATTTGATCTATTTGGTGGAAAGTACCCGTTAAACCAATATTGGGGGTTGATTTTAAAATACGCAATAAACCAACTGCCCTGCCTAAAATTTGCGCATTGTCTGCTCTTTTTTCTAAAGTTTTAATATTATTTTCCATACATCTGTATATTTTTCATTC
>JGI25128J35275_1000171_pt1 | contig 20484 bp, 20 predicted proteins | sample ETNvirenome_2_60_FD_35275 | JGI IMG/M metagenome (IMG submission 35275)
TCTGATTTAGAACAACTAAATAACTAAATTTTTGCCTTGTTATCAACGCGGTTTTATTGCCTCAAAATAGACCACTTAATTAAGCGGAATGGTATTACTTAATGATGTGAAAGGACGTTCCTTTTTAAGCCTGAATATTTAACTTGCCTTGAAAATCTTGCCAACCAGGGGGGAATTTACCGCGTAAAACATACGAAAAGGCAATAAGCTCAGCAATCACATAATAAAGCTCCTTCGGTATCTCTTCACCTAACTCAAGATGTGACAGTGTTTTTGCTAAATCAGCATCTTGATGAACTAAAATGCCTTTTTGTTCGCCAAGCTTCACAATTTCTTCTGCCAGCTCACCAAATCCTTTACAGGTTACTTTTGGCGAGTTTCCAGCTTCGTAGAGAAGACCAATGGCTGACTTATGTGTGTATTGTTCGCTCATTGAATATTAAACCTTAATGTTGATGATGGCATGCGATTTATAAAATGCCTGATGAGTCGTTGCACCTTGTTTTAAACTTAACTCTCCTACATTTAAACCATGACTAGCGAGCTTATGGCGCAGTGTATCTAAATGCGGGTGCGCTAGAGCGGTTACCTCTTGCGACGATGCAAGCAATTGGCAATCGACCGCGGTATCCATAACCTCAGCCGTTACTTGCAGTTTACCAAGCGTTGCAAAGTCAAAGTTTAACCTAACAAACCACACATTCTTGCTCTCGAGTTTATTTTTACTGGATTTTTTGTATTGCCCAAGACTTATCTCTGTTTGCCCTGTTTCTGGGGGGAGTTTCATGGGTAAGAAAAATTGCGCGAGGGCGCTGGCATCTTGTTGCTGGTTAATCGGTGTTGCTTGCACTTGAGTGAGCGCTGTTTTTACTTGGCTTAGTTCTGCGGCCATGGCTTGCAAGCTAGGTTGTTGAAGCTGTTCGAGTAACTTATTACTGTTCACGGCTTTAAAGTTAGGTACTAACACTTGTAAAAGTGCATCAAGCCCTGTTTGATTATTAAAACTAAGGTTTGTAGGGGCTTGGCTTACGATGGGGGCCGCGAGTGTGGTTATAGCTAATTGTTCAAGCCCTTGAGTAAAACTGGCTTGTTGGCTTTGAGGTGTCAAACTTGAGGGCCTTATAATGCTCAGTAACTCACGCTCAATGGTTGAAGGGTGTACATTTTGAGTTGATATCATTCTATTAAATGCTTGATTCACCAATCTATTTAAATCGACTGAGGGGGATTTGTTTTGCTCACTTAGTTCATTGATTTTTTGACTCAGCTGTACAGGAAGATCACTGACTGCGCTACTTTTGGTGTTAGGTAAAGGCAGTAACTTTGCAATTAACGCCGCCTCTAAAGGCCTAATGGGTTGTAATGGTTGCGCTAAGTTAGGCTCTTTCAACGCTAAATAAGGTGGCTGCATTTTTAATGTATTACTCGCATCTGTCAGCAGTTTGTCTAACTTGGGGTGTGTCAGCGCTGGTTGCGTTTTGAGACTTGCTACATTACTTGGCGGCTGGGTCAGTGTCATTTGGTTTGCTGCAACAGGTTTAGCGTGAGGCTTTATTAATGGCGACTCTGTCCCCTGAGTTTTATTAGCCTCAGCGGGGATTAGTTTTTGTAATTCAATTGCTTGTTGACTATTGATGCGTGGAAAAACACTTGCTTTAATCAATTGAAATAGCTGAACAAGTGGCGCCGATTTAGTAAAGCTAACAGGCAGCATCGGTTTTTCGGCCAGCGCTTGTATTGTAGCTGTTGTCCCTGAAGTGTTGGCTAAGGGGGCATGAGTCTTTGGTGCATCAGCCACAGCGGTTGCTGATGTTGACTGATGGAATCGTGTTTCGGTTGGCCTGTTATTTTCAAAAGCCGCGAGTTTGACAATATCGAGTCGTTTAGCATTAAAGCCAAGCTGACTGATTGAGTCGGTTTTAGTATTCAATGCAGCATCAAGTGAATTATTTGTGGCTTTATTTGCAGCGGGTAGTTTTTCGAAATAACGAACAGCATCGGTTATGCGCGTTTTTAGGTCGGCAAAACTGCCTTTTAACCATGAGCGAATCGGTGAGTCTGTGGTGCTTAGTGGCGTTAATTCAACATGCTGTTTAGGGGAAGCATTGCGNTGGCTTTGCAGTGCTTGAATAAAGGTCTCTGCGAGAGAATTTTTAAGTGTTATTTGCTGTGCAGGCGCTTGGTTAATAAGCGTGATAGTGTCTTTAATTGCCTTAGGTGTCATTATTAAANTAAGCGGGCTTAACTGCCATTGAGCTTGAATATTTTTTACTTGCTTAGAGGGCAGTGTATTTAATGGCACCGTTAAGGAGGACGTTGGCTTTTCAGGTAAGTTCAACTGCACTTGTTGCCCAGATAGCTTTAGGTTTAGCTCAGGTGTGAGTTTTGCCAAAAGTTCTGCGACCTTTTGCTGGCTAATACTTTGTTGGTGAAGTGAATCACCAAAACGGTTAATGATNGTCAGCGAAAACTCGTTGTGTTTATTGCTGGCAGGCACTATCACAGCCTTGAGTGGAGTTTCTGTTTTTAAGAGTGCTGCAAGGGTGTTATTGAGTACAAATTCAGTGTTGAGTACGGGTAATTGCAAAGCCGGCTTTGTTGCAGCAAGGTTTGCAGGTAAGGGGGCGGTTGTACGTGAGTCACCCTGTGTTAACAGATTAAGTAAAGCGTGTAACTGAGGCGCTTTACTCAGCGTCATTGTTACGGGTAAGGGTGATATTGTCAGTTGTTTACCATCGCTGCTTAATTGAATGGTTGCGGCTAAAAATTTCTCAAGTTGTGGGTTCGCTTGTTCTGTCGATAAGCGTAAGGTTTGCCAGCTGTTATTAATTAATACATCCATTTGCACAGTATGTTTAGTTACAACAATATTGCGTGCTGTTAAGTGCTGATCTGTGAGTGCTTTTAACGCGTCGTTGGGGTGTTGTTGACCAGCCGAATGTATGCCTTTTGGATCAAGGTTTAGGTGAGTGGTGAGAGTCAACTGGCTTTGTTTATTCATTATTTTAGATCAAATATAAGTTAATCGTTATAAAGCAATATTCGTATTACCCTATCATTATGGTAGACTAACGCCTAATTTTGGGTATAGAGAATCATCATCTTGTTACACATTAAGGCCGTCACCTGCATCAAGCAAGATCGTTGTTTGTTTGCGGATCTTAATTTCAGCTTGAAATCGGGGCAAATTATGCAGTTAGCTGGTCCGAATGGGGCTGGTAAAACATCATTATTGCGTATTATTGCTGGTTTCGCTATGCCAGATGAGGGCGATGTTTTATGGCAAGACCGTTCGATTGCAAAATACTACGATGAGTATGCGCAATCGCTTTTATTTATCGGTCATAAAACAGGTGTGAATAGCCAACTGACGGCGCTTGAGAATGTGGCATTTTGGCTAAAGATTAATGGNTACGATACACAGCNAGATCTCTATCCTATCTTAGCCAAAATTGGTTTAGTAGGACTTGAAGATGTGCCAGTACGCATGCTCTCCGCAGGACAGCAACGTCGTGTGGCTTTAGTGCGACTATGGCTAAACAGTGCAAAGTTATGGATTTTAGATGAGCCATTTACAGCACTTGATAAAAGCGGTGTGGCATTTTTACAAGCACGATTCGTTGAACACTTAAATGCTGGTGGGGCTATTCTTCTCACTACGCACCAAGATTTAACNACACAGTTTAGTGANCTTAAAACGGTGACTTTGGAGTATCGCCACTGATGGTAAAGCAGCACTCTTATTGGCAACTGTTCTCTGCGGTTTTTTCAAAAGATCTTAAATTAGCGTTTCGTCAGCGTGCTGAAATCGTTAATCCTATTCTATTTTTTCTGATTGTTATCACTCTTTTCCCNCTGGCGATTGGACCTGAACCGGGTTTATTAGCACGAATGGCACCGGGTATTATTTGGGTCGCNGCATTACTNTCAACCATGCTTGGTTTAGACAAACTTTTTCGTGATGATTACCACGATGGCACATTAGAGCAGCTTATAGCTTCGTCATACCCGTTACCTTTGACAGTATTNGCTAAAGTNGCTGCTCATTGGGTGATTACNGGGCTGCCTTTGGTATTAATGACGCCAGTTTTCGCTTTGTTATTAAATTTAGAAAGTTCAGCACTTCTTGCTACAGTGCTAACCCTGTTATTGGGCACACCTTTGCTAAGCTTTATAGGCGCAATCGGTGCTGGACTCACGGTGGGTTTACAAAAAGGCGGCATTTTAATGAGTTTACTTGTGTTGCCTTTGTATATCCCAGTATTAATTTTTGCAACATCTGCTATCGANACCAGTTCAATGGAGCTTGCGTATAGTGGACAGCTTGCAATCCTTGGCGCCATGCTAATCGTTGCGATTTTAGCTGCGCCAATTGCCATATCGTCAGCATTGAAAGTGAGTGTAAGTTAATATGTGGAAGTGGTTACATCCCTACGCAAAAGCAGATCGTGCTTACCAATTGTGTAACACCTTACTGCCTTATTTCGCCGTCGTGACGGTGGTGTGTATGATTGTTGGATGGGTCTGGGGGCTGGCTTATGCACCTGCAGATTACCAACAAAAAGACAGCTACCGAATTATTTTTATCCATGTCCCATCTGCAATCTTATCGATGGGTGCTTATTCCTCTATGGCGATTGCCGCAGTGATCGCATTAGTATGGCAACTACGTAATGCTGAACTTGCAGTGATTGCAATTGCGCCTGTTGGAGCGTGTGTAACAGCAATCGCATTAATCACCGGAGCAGCCTGGGGTAAACCTATGTGGGGCGCTTGGTGGGTGTGGGATGCACGCTTAACGTCAGAGCTTATTCTGTTATTTTTATACTTAGGTGTGTTGTCGCTATACCATGCTTTTGAAGATAAGAAAGCCGCAGGGCGAGCCGCGTGTATTTTGGCCATTGTTGGGGTAATAAACCTCCCTATCATTCACTTCTCAGTTGAGTGGTGGAACACCCTTCANCAAGGTGCCACAATCACAAAGTTTGATACAAAAGCGATTGACCCAAGCATGTTTTGGCCATTAATGGTGAATATTGTTGCGTTTGCTGCCTTTGTCGGGACTGTGACGTTGATCCGTCTTAAAAATGAAATATTACAGCGTGAAAAGCACCGTCCGTGGGTGCGTCAAATGCTTGAGCGAGGTTAATCATGCAGTTTGATTCTTTTGCAGATTTTATTGCCATGGGAGGCTATGGCTTTTATGTGTGGTTGTCATTTGGCAGNTGTGCATTAATTTTACTTNGTATTTTAGTGAGTTCGTTAAACGATACGAAACGTATTTTCTCTTCAGTTAAGCAACAAGCACAACGAGAAGAGCGCATTAAAAAAGCGAAGCAAGAGGCAGGGCAATGAATCCAAGACGTAAAAAACGCTTATTAGCTGTTGTCGCCATCATTTTCGGTGTGGGCGCAACGATTGGTTTGGTGCTATATGCACTACAAGAAAACATTAATTTATTTTATACGCCGAGTGAGCTTGTTGATGGTAAAGGCCCTAACAAAGAAAAGCCGCACATAGGTCAAAAATTGCGTATTGGCGGTATGGTTGTGCCAGGCTCTGTTGTGCGTGATGAATCAAGCCTTAAAGTCAGTTTTAAACTGATTGATACAGGCCCAATGGTGACAATTAATTACCAAGGCATCTTGCCAGACTTATTTCGTGAAGGCCAAGGGATTGTAGCCCAAGGGGTGCTTGTGAATGCCAACGANATTGATGCGTTTGAAGTACTCGCTAAGCATGATGAAGAATACATGCCNGCGGAAGTTGCTGAAGCAGTGAAAGGTATCAAGCACGAAAAACCGACCTATAACTTAGAAAGCGGTAATTAATATGATCCCAGAACTCGGTTATTTTTCACTCACACTGGCCATGGTGCTCAGTGTCTTATTGTGTATTTTTCCATTGTGGGGTGCTCATACTGGTAATTTACGCCTGATGCGTGCGGCGCCCTCACTGGCAGTGGGCCAGTTTGTGTTTGTACTGCTCTCTTTTGCTGCGCTTATTTATGCCAGTTTAACTGATGATTTTACCGTTTCGTACGTAGCCTACCACTCAAGTAGCACCTTACCTTGGTATTACAAAATTACCTCGACGTGGGGGGGCCATGAAGGCGCTATTTTGTTGTGGTTAGTGATGCAAGCAGGGTGGACTGCGGTTGTTGCAATGCGTTCTAAATCATTGCCTTGGGTATTACGTGCGCGTGTACTGGGTGTTTTAGGCTTTTTAGGCGTGGGCTTTATGCTTTACACCTTGTTAATGTCGAGTCCATTTGAACGATTACTGCCTTATTTCCCTGTTGAAGGGCGAGATTTGAATCCACTTCTTCAAGACCCTGGCATGATTATCCACCCACCATTACTTTACATGGGCTATGTGGGTTTATCAGTGTCATTCGCGTTTGCGATTGCTGCACTCCTTACCGGCAAGCTTGATAATACGTGGGCAAAATGGTCTCGACCTTGGACAATGACAGCNTGGGGCTTTTTAACGTTTGGTATTACTATCGGCAGTTGGTGGGCATACTCAGAACTAGGCTGGGGTGGCTGGTGGTTCTGGGATCCAGTGGAAAATGCCTCGTTAATGCCGTGGCTTGTTGCCACCGCGTTATTGCATTCATTATCGACCACAGAAAAGCGTGGTGTATTTAAGTCGTGGACAGTACTACTGGCAATAGCTGCGTTTTCATTGAGCCTATTAGGCACCTTTATTGTGCGTTCAGGCATTATTGTTTCGGTGCATGCGTTTGCCTCAGACCCTAATCGCGGTATGTTCATATTGGCCTTTTTAGCGATTGTTGTTGGTGGCGGGTTGAGCCTGTATGCACTGCGCGTTTCTCAAGTGAAAAGTGAAGGGCGATATAAGTTTGCATCACGCGAAGTGGCACTGTGGCTTAATAATATCTTTCTCGTTGTAGCGACTTTAATCGTTCTGTTAGGTACGTTGTTACCTATGATCCATAAAGAGCTTGGTTTAGGCAGTATCTCTATTGGTGAACCATTCTTTAACAAGATGTTTGCTATTTTACTTGTTCCATTCGCTATTTTAATGGGAATTGGGCCGCTACTACGATGGAAACAAAATAAGTGGTCAATGCTACAAAATAAGCTTGCGTTATCAGCAGTAGTCAGTGTTGTTGCAACTGCTGCATGGCTGTACTCAAGCTATGATGTAGTGGCGCCAATCACGTTTATAGCCACAACGCTGGCGATATGGATTTTTGTCACAACGTTTGTCGATTTAGTGTCAAAAGTGACTATTCACACGACNTTGTCTGAGGGCTTTAAACGTCTAGGTTTGAGTTATTGGGCGATGGTATTGGGTCATGTTGGTTTAGCATTTGTAATTGCAGGCGTTACCTTAACCTCTGCGTACTCAGTTGAGCGCGATGTATCGATGAAGCCGGGTGATAAAGTCGCGCTTAATGAATACCAGTATCGTTTTGACGGTGTTAAAGCAATCCGTGGTGCGAATTACAGTGGTCATGCAGGTGTGGTGACCGTGTTTAAAAACGACAAGCAAGTAACCGTCTTACATGCAGAAAAGCGTCGTTACGACATTGGCATGCAATTTATGACAGAAGCTGCGGTTGATGCAGGGTTTACTCGTGACTTGTATTTAGCGCTTGGTGAGCAACTTAGCCAAGGCGCGTGGTCGTTGCGTATTTACCACAAACCGTTTGTTCGTTGGATGTGGCTTGGTGGTATTTTAATTTCACTCGCGGGTTTCTTAGTCTTAGGCGATAAGCGTTACCGTCAAAAATCATTGAATGGGGAGGCCGCAGCATGAACCGAAAGTTGTTAGCATTAGCGCCTTTGCTGGTTTTTGTTTTACTGTGCGTATTTTTGTACCAAGGCTTATTTGCTAATCCACGTGAATTGCAAACAGGGCGTATTGGTCAAGCGATGCCTACTTTTAATTTGCCTGATTTAATGGATGAGTCTAAACGTTGGACAGACACTGATTTAAAAGGTGAAGTGTATCTTCTTAACGTATGGGGCACATGGTGCCCAACCTGTTTGGCTGAATTAGGCTACTTAACTGAGCTCAGAGAACAAGGCGTTAAAATTATCGGCTTGTACTATGAGCAAGGTTATGACCCTGACTTTGACGGTCAATTTGATATTAATGCGTTACGTGACGATGTCACGAGTATGCTCAATCGTGCTGGCGACCCATACCAGTTTAATATTTTAGACTTAAAACGCACCTTGGCTCTCGACTTAGGTGTATCGGGTGCCCCCGAAACCTTTTTAGTTGATAAACAAGGTACTATTTTACTTCACCATACTGGCGATATTAACCCGCGTGTATGGCGAGCTAAGTTTGCACCGTTAATGCAGGAGCTACAGCAATGAGGTGGGTGATTTTTTTAGTAAGCTTGCTGATCACGGTGAGTGCTTTTGCAGAGCAAGATAAATATCAATTTGATAATAACGAACAAGCAGCGCGTTTTAGTGAGTTAACGAAAGAGCTGCGTTGTCCTAAGTGCCAAAATCAAAATATTGCCGATTCAGATGCCGTTGTGGCAAAGGATCTCCGTGATAAAGTGTTGGCGCTCGTTAAAGATGGCAAAACCAAAGAGGAAGTGATTGATTACATGATTGATCGCTATGGCTATTTTGTTCACTACGATCCACCTGTTACACCAGCAACTTTAGTGTTGTGGGTGTTACCTGTATTGATTGTGGTGCTGGGTTTTGGTTTTATTGTTTTGCGTCAACGTAAAGCGTCGGTTAAACAAACTTGGACAACAGAAGACGAAGCGTTACTCGCTAAGTTAATTGAACAAAATCAACGTCAGGAGCAAAACTAAATGGCATTAATGTGGGCTTCTTTTGTTTTACTCACACTGATTGCATTGCTGTTTGTTGTGGTGCCGTTTTTTAAACGCGAACGTATTCAACGCCTTGATCACAATGCAAACTCGGAATTGATCCGAATTTATTACCAACGTTTAGAAGAATTGAAAGCTGATTTAGACAACCAGCGTATTGATAAAAATATGCACAGTGAATCGGTTATTGAGTTAAAGCGTCGTTTATTAAACGAGCTTTCGCCAGAAAAAGCACTGAATAGTAAAGGTAATAATCGTATTTTTGCACTAACCGGANCCGTGTTTTTAATTACATTAACGGTTATTTTCTACAGCTACACNGGCAGTCAGCAACAGATTAAAGGCTGGCACGATGCCATGGCAAACTTAAAGTCATATGGTGAGCGTGCAGTAATGCAAAGTGGTGAGCCTTTGACAGCAAATGAGCTACAAGCGTTTGCGTTAGCACTGCGTACTAAGCTTGATCAAAGCGGTGACGATGAAGTGGCTTGGATGCTGCTTGGACGTGTTGCTATGTCGTTGAATGAGTTCGACATGGCGATGCAGTCATTTGATAAAGTGTTGAAAATGAATCCTGATAACAAACAAGTGCTGATCAGTTACTCTCAGGTACTTTTAATGGAAGGCAGTGACGCAAACATGTCACGTGCTGCAACAATGTTATCTCGCGTGCTCAAGGCTGANCCCACCAATATCGATGCTATTTCATTGTTAGCACTTATTGCGTATGAGCGTAAGGATTGGTTGCAAGCTAAAACTGCATTCGAAGTGTTACTTGCTAGTATGGAGCAAAATGATCCCCGTTATCCAATGATTGCACAGCGTATTGCTGAAATTGATGCACATTTAAATAATGAGCAACAAGTCGCAAGCGCTGGTGCAGTCAATGATAGCAACAGNGAGATTAAAATCACGGTCAATTTAGATGAATCACTTAGCAATAAACAACCTGAAAATGGCACTTTGTTTATTTTCGCAAAAGCAGCCAGTGGTCCACAAATGCCATTAGCNGTTGTGAAAATGACCGAGTATAGCTTTCCACTTGAGGTGACCCTCAGTGATAGTAATGCCATGGTTGATGGTTTAAATTTATCGAGTGTCGATAAAATTATTTTAACCGCGCGTTTATCAAAAGATGAGACTGTGGTAACTTCTAGCGGCGAGTTGGAAGGNAATTCGGATGTCTTAGAGCGTAAAAACGTTAAAGAATACGCGTTGCTAATTAATGAGTTAATACCGTAAGGATAGCCGATGTTTAGGCACAGTATATTTTTTATCTTTTTTGTAGTGCTAGCAGGATGCGCACAAATTCCTGAAGAAAAAGTTGATGAGCGTGACCCGTTACAGTCATTTAACCGTCCAATGTACGATTTTAATATGGACGTACTCGACGCGTACATTCTTCGCCCTGCAGCGGTTGGTTATGTGGCCGTTACGCCTATGCCNGTTAGACGCAGTATTGTGAATTTTACCGATAATATCACTGCACCAACAGACATGGTAAATGCGGGTCTTCAAGGCAAGCCTGGTAATATGGGAATTAGTCTGGCACGCTTTTTAGTCAATTCAACGGTCGGTTTGTTGGGTCTCTTCGATGTTGCTTCATCACTGGGGTTAGAGATAGTGGATGAAGATTTTGGCCAAACACTGGGTGTTTGGGGAGTTGGTGATGGTGCCTACTTAATGATCCCAGGCATGGGACCAAGTACAGCCCGTAATTTAACTGGTGATGTTGTCGATAACGTTGTATTACCAGAAATAGCCCTGACTACACCGCAAACCGTCTTGGTTTTTGTTTTAAAAGCAGTGGAGGCCCGTGCCTCATTGATAAACCAAGAAAGTTTATTAAATGAGTCGCTCGATCCGTATATCTTCGTAAAAGATGTCTATTTTCAGCGCCAGCTCTATGAGCTTCACGATGGCAATCCCCCCATCGAAAAAGAGCCTGATGACTTTGATGAAGACTTCTTAGAAAATCTTTAAAAAGTATCCTATAAAAAATGCCAGCATGAATGCTGGCATTTTTTATGGAGATGAAGCGGGGTGGTATTAGTCGCCAAACACAGCCATTTGTTCATTCGCCCAGTTAACAGCGTCATGGTATGCATCGGGAACTTCTTCAGGCTTCAGACCAAGTGCTTGCTGTATTTCATTGGCNTTTTGCCAATTAGCTTGCTCATATTGTTTTACCAAGCGTAAATAACTGGCTAAAAGGCCTTCGTCTTTAAGAAGCGCAACTTTAATGTCGTTTGCCAACGGCAACTTATTCATTACGCTAGACATCTCTTCATCTAAAATAGCGTCCATTAAGGACATCATACCGGTTAAAAATGCCATTCCTGTATCACGGAATTTTCCGTGACTGATTGCCAATAACTCTGCAAATCGAGCACGAGTGAGTGATAATCGAATAAGCTCTGCAGGCTTATCAGCAGCCACTTGTGCAGCAAAAAGTAGCGATAAGAAGCGTTTAATTTCTTCACTTCCCAATACAATAAGTGCTTGTTTAATAGTGCTTATTTCTGCACGGCGTTTAAACGCGGCTGAATTTGAGTAACGTAATAATTTATAAGATAAATTAACATCACGCTCAAAGACTTCAGTGATTTTCTTAAGGTTTAGATCAACACTCGATGTTTCGTATAAAAGCTCAGCAAGTGCCATCTCTGACGGAGGCAGCGTTTTACTTTGTACCATTTCAGGTTTTGAAAAAAAGAAACCTTGGAAATAACTAAACCCTAGGTCGAGAGCAAGTTGATACTTTTCGTGGGTTTCTACTTTCTCAGCAAGTAATTTTATATGAGGGAAAGGCTTTATTGCCTCAATTACCTCTTTAATTGACTCGGCCTCGGAGCTTAAAAAGTCGATTTTAATAATATCGATAAACGGATAAAAATGACGCCAAACAGGTTGATGAATATAGTCATCAAGGGCAAGTGTATAGCCTTTTTCTTTTAAATCTTTGACTAAAGCAAGCAGGCGTTTTCCCGGTTGAATTGTTTCAAGGATTTCGACAACAACGTGGTCTTTACCTAATAACAGCGGATAGCCTTTTTGTAAGGTGTCTAAAGTAAAGTTAATAAAAGCGGGTTTATTGTCGGTTAAATCTTCTAAGCCGAAATTAAACTGGCTCCCTTCAATAAGCCGTGAAGTTGCTTCATCGCCATCGATGTCTGGAAACACATTATCTACACCATCCCGAAAGAGGAGCTCGTAGCCTATGAGTTTCTTTTCCTTATCTAAAATCGGTTGGCGCGCAGCGTAAAAATACATAATTGAAGCAAGTCCACATCTGTTAATTCATTTCCTTCCCGCAATATATTGCATTGAGCTTAAAATAGCATTAGTTAAATAAATTTTATGCGGGAAACGTAATTTTATTCTCTTGTTCAAGACCTTAAGACTAAGATAAATTGTGCTTAAATTCTATAACTTGAATTAAATATCAGAAAAATTGTTAGCAAACCGTTGTTATTGTAAATTATACAGCTCATCGGCTTAATTGGAGTTGTGGGGCACAAGCATGATATAGTCGTGTGTGATACCGGCTTTTATCCCAATAATGTCTTAAAACTAAGTAACTTGCGAGTCATTATTTGGATTAGAAGCCTACATTGATTAATTTTTGGAGGCTGATTTGGAAACAGGAATGATAATTTCGTTAGCATTGTACTTCATTGTTATGTTGGGAATAGGGCTTTATGCCTATAAGCAATCAACTGACGATGTATCGGGTTATATGCTAGGTGGGCGTAATTTATCACCCAGTGTAGCTGCGTTATCGGCAGGTGCGTCTGACATGAGTGGTTGGCTGTTAATGGGCCTGCCAGGTGCAATGTATTTATTTGGTTTAAGTAAAGTTTGGATTGCAATAGGACTCGTATTAGGTGCTTGGGCAAACTATTTCCTCGTAGCGCCGCGATTACGTGTGTATACCGAAAAGGCGAATGACTCGATTACTATCCCAGACTACTTCGCTAATCGATTCGATGATAATAAGAATATTCTTCGCGTTATTTCTGCCATTGTGATCATTGTCTTCTTTACTCTTTATACCTCATCAGGTGTTGTTGCCGGTGGTAAATTATTCGAAAACTCATTTAATATGAGCTACGAAATGGGGCTCTATATCACCACGGGTGTTGTGGTTGTGTATACCTTGTTTGGTGGATTTCTTGCAGTAAGTTTAACAGACTTTGTGCAAGGCTGTATTATGTTTATCTCGTTATTAGCTGTGCCAATTGCGACTTTTACAATGCTTGATCAGCCTTTCATGGACACCTTGGCTAATGCTCGCTATGACCTNTTATTAAGCTCACCCAAAGAAACAGAAATTCATGCACTTAACATGATGGATTGGTTTGCAGGTGGCTCGACAATTGCGATTATTTCGGCAATGGCTTGGGGCTTAGGTTATTTTGGTCAGCCACATATTATTGTCCGCTTTATGTCAGTGCGCTCTGTCAAAGATATGCCTACCATGCGTCGTATTGGTATGTCTTGGATGACATTGTCTGCAATTGGTGCTGTATTTACTGGTTTATTCGGTGCGGCTTATATGCTTGAAAACCAAATGCCAATCGACGATAAAGAAACAATTTTCTTAGTTTTATCTGAACTCATTTTCCACCCACTGATCGCAGGTTTTCTCCTAGCCGCAATTTTAGCAGCGATCATGAGTACTATTTCTTCGCAGTTATTAGTGTGTTCGAGCTCTTTGACTGAGGATTTTTATAAAATTTACCTGAATCGCGACGCGTCTCAAAAAGAGTTGGTATTAATTGGTCGTGTTAGTGTGATGTTGGTTGCCGTTTTTGCTATCTACTTAGCTTATGACCGTGATAACTCTATATTAGATTTAGTGAGCAATGCATGGGCAGGGTTTGGTGCTGCATTTGGACCGTTAGTGTTGCTTAGCCTTTATTGGAGACGAATGAACCTACAAGGGGCAATAGCGGGAATGGTTGTGGGCGCTGCGACAGTGCTGTTTTGGATTTATGCACCGATTACGATTGATGGTGAAAAGTTAAGTGCCATTATTTATGAAATTGTACCGGGCTTTATCTTATCAAGTATTGCCATTGTGGTCGTTAGCTTGAACACATCAGAGCCAAAACAAGAAATTACACAATTATTTGATGAAGTTGAATCGTCACTTTAGGACGCTAAGTGTCATTCTTTAGAATGTAATTAAAAAGGGCAACATAAGTTGCCCTTTTTTGTGTTAATTTTTTAACTCTACTTTAAGAGTGACCGGTTACTTTGATGAATAATATCCGCTGCTAAAGTAAGGGATATTAACTGGCTGCTTTTTCTTTTATATCAGCGACTTTATCTGTGTCTGCTGATTTGGCTTTTTTCGGTTTGCTAGGCAGTTCTTTAGCGCCTTTTAGGACAGCCATAAATTGGTCTTTTTCTTTTGCTATTTCAAGGGCTAGAGATTCAATTTGTTGCTCACTTAATGGTACATCTACCTTCTCAAGCATGAGCTCTAACGACTCAGCGATGTCGAGCATTTTATCGTACGCATCAGCTTCTTTTTTGGTAGTAAACGTCATGCGCTCGACTCCGTTTCTTTCTACAACATATTTAACAACAACAGCCATGATTTCTCCTGCATTCAAGCGTGGCATTTGCAGCGTGTAATCGCTACTTTGATTACTGTTTTTATATACAGTAATCGTTTGGGGCCGAATTTGCAAGCTGCGTGTGTGTATTTTTTATGACATTAATTTGACAAAAAGGCATAAATTGACTTTATTTAGTTTGTCACCAAATTAGTGACGAATGTAATGGAATTAGTGTTCGGTGACGAGACTATTTAACAGTCCACGTAAGGACATCATGGAGGAAACAATGAAGTTATTATCAAGTTTACTATTTGCAGCAAGTCTTGCATTACTGCCGGCGACTCAGGCACTCGCTGAAAAACCAGCTGAGTCAGTGCAAACAAAAATTCAAAAAGTGAGTATCAATAAAGCCACTGTAGAGCAACTTTCTCAGTTACCTGGCATTGGTAAATCGAAGGCTCAAGCCATTGTTGAGCATCGTAAGAATCAAGGCCCATTTAAATCAGTTAAGCAACTGAAAGAGGTTAAGGGGATTGGTGATAAATTATTCGCTAAAATAGAAGGAAAAATTTCGCTTTAACTAAATAGTAATTTAAACAGGGCGTCTATTCGCCCTGTTTAAACTCTTGTATCGCTTTTCGCAGGTGAGGTTGAGCGAACATATTTTCAACCGGCGTTGTGATTAATGGGTAGCTTAATCCCGCTAATAATAACCAAGGTAAAAGCATCCAACCTTCAAAGTAGGCAAGGCCTAGAAACAAGGGCGCTAAAAATGCCAGTTTGCACACAGATAAAACGATTTTATGCATTGGGCTTAAGTGGCTCAGTGCAATTGCTATTATCTGCTGACGCTGCCTTACTTTAAAGGTCTTTAATTCAGGAATTTGACTGCTAAAAAAGTAAATCATTACAGTGACTTTTTGACTAGTAAGCGGCTTGCTAAAACCCCGACAAAAACAATTGAATATGCGGCAAAGATGACTTCCATCCATGCGGGCATACTCATTGACGCAAATTGCCAATCAATGTTGCCACAGTCTCCTGTTGCTGCGAAAAAGTGCGGGATCCATTCATGTAGGGGCATGAAACTAGGAAAATTTGGCTCAAACGCACAGCTAAATGCAAATGGATCTGTGTTGTTTTGCATAGCAATGTGCTCTTTTGCGATAAAGTAGCCCCAAATGGCAGAGACTCCCCACGTTGCAAAGGCGATTAATCGGTAGGTTACAGCGTGTGGGTTTATTGCTCCAATGATACCCGCGGCTAAGAGACCAAGCATCGCTGTGCGTTGGTATATGCACATAATACAGGGTTCTAGACCCATATTATATTGAAAAAACAGGGCTGTTATTTCAAATGCGAGTGCCGTTAAGGCTAATAATACCCAAGGGGTTCTTTTGTTTGCTAACTCAGCTAACCAACTCATGAAAAATCTCATTTCTAATTGTTTTCAAGATTATGCTTAGGGACTGCGCAGGGTGCAAGTGCCTGCGATGAATATTCGTAAAAACAACGCAGATAAATAGTAAAGGAGCCAACGGCTCCTTTACTATATGTGTATGAATGAAGGTTAAACACTCACAGCTTGTAGAGATTCACTTTGATAACAACCCAGTACGCGAGTGTATTGGGTATGCTCTTTAAGCTCTTCTAGCGCTTGTTTTACATGTGCATCATCTAGGTTTGCTTCTAAATCAACGTAAAACACTTCTTCCCATGGATTTCCTGGCACTGGTCGAGACTCTAGTTTTACAAGGTTAATTTGATGGTGTTTAAATATCATTAAGGCATCTGCAAGCGAACCTGCTTGCTGTTTAGTTGCCATAATCAAACTTGTTTTAGTGGGGATTTGTTTAGAGACTTGCAATGGTTTACGTGCAACAACAATAAAGCGGCTGTGGTTTTCACTTTGGTTTGCAAGTCCAGACTTAACAACCTCGAGGCCAACATTTTTACCCGCTTGAGCAGAGCCAATGGCCGCACTATTCGGGTTCTCAACTGCGGATTGTAGCGCGTGAAATGTCGAATCACAGGTTTCATGTTGGATATCACCGAGCCCTTGCACAAAACGACTGCACTGTGCGAAAGGTTGTGGATGCGCATATATTTTATTGATGTGTGAAAGCTCAGTGCCCGGTATTGCAAGTAAACAATGCTCAACACTGTGAGTNACTTCACCTACAATAGAAACTTGGGCGTGTTGTAATAAATCAAAGACTTCATTGATACTGCCCGAACTTGTGTTTTCAATNGGNAACAAGCCAAAGTCGGCTTGGCCATTTTCAACTTTCCCCGTGATTTGCTCAAAGCTCGAGCAGCCTATTTCTATGACNTTACCCGGGCGGCGGCTAAAGTATTTATGNCANGCTAATTGGCTGTATGAGCCCTGACCACCTAAATATGCCACACGATGCGTTTCGCTCATTGCATCTGGGTTCAGGCTTTTTTGTAACATGGCCTGTTGATTTAATACGGAGTCTTCCAAAATAGTCTGGAACACATTATTNATGTAGTAGGCGTCTAACCCCAGCGACTTTCCATAGCTTATTAGCTTTTCAAGCAATGCTTGTTCGCGGGCTTCATCGCGAATNGGTTTATTGTTGGCAATTTTATATTCAACAACACTGTGACTAATACGTCGTCGTTTTGCGAGTAATACTAATAAATCGGAATCTATTTCATTGATATCGTGTCGTAACGCATTTAATGCATCGTTGCTCATGTTGGTTTCCTCATTCCAAAACAGTGCACAAACAAAAAAGCCTCCCAAGAGGGAGGCTTTAGCTATTCGGTGAATTTATCTCGCAAACAGTTAAGCCTCCTCTATCTAAAGAAGCTAAAAAACGAAAAATAAGTGCGAGAAATAATGTGTTTCATCCAGTTAATGTAAGAAGTGTCGTTTATAAAGTCAACAGCATATCGAAGGAATTTGCAAAACACATGGATTAGTTATGAAAATTCATCAATCTTCATAAAAAATTTATAAATCTAAAAATGAATCTGGTATATTTGTTTTTGGATAATAAATAATAACAATTATTAATAAGGTAGTCCTGTGGTGTATCGACGCCCGCCATCTCGTTTTGGTGTGAATTCGTTAAGTATGAAGCTATCGCTGCTGATTTCTGCAATTTGNTTAATTGCGGGTATTTGTGCAGCGGCATTAATGCTTAAATCAGAAGAAAANCAGCTCGTTTTTGAAGAACACGAACTTTTAAAGCATTCGAGTGAACGCTTAAGTCGTCAATTTAACGGCTTGATAAAAACAAAAACAAATATTGCTGAACAAGCGAATAATGTCGTTACTAGCCAGTTATTACTTAACGAGTCTCACTTGCAAAGTAATCACAATGCCGATATTAAATTTGCTGTTGATGGCAGCATACGCAGTACGTCTGCAGATGGACTCTCCGCCGCTTTTATTCCTCAAGATAACTATTCCGCTTTTTATAAAAGGCTGATTAACGATTCCGAGTCATTATGGAAAATAGTGTCACCGACACTTATTCAAGATTTCTTTAATTTTTATTTAGTCAGTAAAGATAACTTTATACGTATCGCGCCGCCAAACTGGGCACTCAATGTACCTGCTGAGTTTGATTTTACAAAAGGCGAAACATTTAACTACGCACAAGAAGCATTAAACCCAAGCCGAGAAGCAGTGTGGTCAAAAGTTTACTACGACACCATTTGGCATAAATGGGTGGTGAGTGTATTGGTACCGGTTTACCACAATAATGAATTTTTTGGTGTCACAGGCAGTGATATTGCGCTAGAAACCTTACTTGCTCAATTACCAATTGGTGATCGCGAGCAACATTTATTTGTGTTTGATGCAAAAGGACAGTTACTTGCGCATCCCGATTTAGATAAATCGACATTAGAAGAATATGGCCGCGAAGGTAAAAAACTACTGACAAAAGACTTTGTTAATGCGGATTTACAAACGCTCGTCTCAGAGACTATTCGTTCTAAATTACCTGAATCTGCAAATTCATTTGTGCAAGGCGGCGAAACACACATTATCAATATTCGTAAAGTAGAAGGCCTTAACTGGTACATTGGTATTTATAAAAAGCGTTCTTCGGCGTTGTCTGCCTTAGAAGAGTTAAAAGTTAAGTTTTTTGGACTGTTTATTTTATATGCCATCTTAGTCGCACTGTTGTTACATCAAGCGCTTTACCAGCTTGTTCTGCGCCGTATCCACTCGTTAGTTAATGCCGTTGTCAGCTTTGGCAAAGGGCAATTGCAAACAGAGTTTCCGTACGCAAATAAAGATGAGATTGGCACCCTCAATGGCTCATTTAAAGATATGGCGATAGAAATCAGAAAGCTAATTGATGGATTAAATCAGCGTATCAGTGAAAAAGAAATTGCCGAAAAAGCGGCTAACCGATTATCAAAAGCGGTGGCATTCTCTGGAACCGGTGTTGTCATCACCAACCAAGATTTTGAAATTGAGTACGTCAATCCGAAAATGGTTGAGATGACTGGGTTTGAAGAGCGCTACTTTATTGGCTCGCCTTTAATGAGCATCATATCGCAAGAAATGGCCATTTTGGTTGACGACATAGATGTTGATTTAAGAAGCCGAAATTATTGGCGTGGCGATACACTGTTACAAGCCAATGAGCGCCAATCTGTATGGGTGTCATTAAGTATTTCGCCGATTCGTGAAGATGGCGGAAAAATTACCAGTTATGTTGCATCAGCGCAGGATATTTCGTTTGTAAAAGAAAGCCAACGTAAGATGGAGCAGTTAGCTTATTTCGATACACTAACCGGACTTGCCAACCGAACGTTCTTTAGAATGCAACTACGTAAATCGATGGCGCTTGCAGAGCGTGGGCATTATGCGTTTGCGTTATTTTATTTTGACCTAGATGAATTTAAGCGAATTAACGACACTTTAGGTCACGATGCTGGTGATCAGTTATTGGTCGAAGTGGCTAACCGTTTGAAAAAACGTTTACGCACAGAAGATACGATTGCCCGACTCGGAGGCGATGAATTTGCCGTACTGTTAAGTGGTATTGAGCATCAAACACATGCAATGGAAGTGGCAAATACGATTCAAAGAACGCTCAATGAGCCAATCAAACTTGGTAATAATGAAGTGATNATCAGTGCGAGTATAGGCATTACAATGGCACCATTTGATAGCCAAGAAGAAGATCANTTACTTAAACATGCCGATTTGGCTATGTATGAGGCGAAAGCAAAAGGACGAAATACTTTCCACTTCTACAGCCAAGAATTAAATGCCGCTGCGAATGAACGGTTGTTCATTGAAAATGAGCTACGTAATGGCATTCGTGAGCGTCAGTTTGAGGTTTATTATCAACCTCAAGTTGATAGCCGAAATCAGCAAGTGGTTGGCTATGAAGCGCTTATTCGTTGGTTCCACCCTAAAGAAGGCATGATCCCACCGACTAAGTTTATTCCGATTGCAGAGGCAACCGGTTTAATTGTTGAATTAGGGGCGTGGGTTCTTCAAGAAGCGTGTGAGTTTGCTGCGCGTTTAGCGAGTAAAAACCTAAAAAATAATATTTCAATCAACTTATCGGCACGCCAGTTTAAAGACGCTAATTTGGTTTCGACACTCGATAAGATCATTAAACAAACAGGGGTTGAGCCTAAGCGACTTCATTTAGAATTAACTGAAAGTATGTTGATGGGGCATGTTGAAGCGGCAATTTTGCAGTTGCATCAGCTTAAAGCATTGGGCGTATCAATCTCTATTGACGATTTTGGCACAGGTTATTCATCGCTGAGTTACTTGAAACGTTTTCCTGTTGATATTCTCAAAGTCGACCGCTCATTTGTAAAAGATATCCCTGAGGATACCAATGACATGGAAATCACCGCGGCGATTATTGCTATGGCGCAAAAGTTAAAGCTTAATGTTGTTGCTGAAGGTGTCGAAACGATAGAGCAAGTTGAGTTTTTACAAAACAACAACTGCTATATTGTACAGGGTTACTATTACAGTAAGCCGGTGTCCGAAGCGCAGCTGCCAGCACTTTTTGAGCGCTTGAGCCATATAGAAGACGTTAATTAAAAGGGGGCTTTTTAGCC
>JGI25128J35275_1000181_pt1 | contig 20025 bp, 8 predicted proteins | sample ETNvirenome_2_60_FD_35275 | JGI IMG/M metagenome (IMG submission 35275)
TCGATTGGAGGAGTTATCCGGAAAGCAATAAAGAAAAATGGTACGATTACATAGACGAAGAATTTAAACGACGAGAGGAGGGTTTCTGGTTTATGAATAATAGTAAACCAACCTGGATAACTGGTACGCACTATATGTATTTGCAATGGAGTAAGATTGACGTTGGGGCTCCGGATTATAGAGAAGCAAATAGATTATTCTTTATATTTTGGGAGGCTTGTAAAGCGGACAAAAGATGTTACGGAATGTGTTATCTTAAAAATAGACGTTCTGGATTCTCTTTTATGTCAAGTGCAGAAACAGTTAACTTAGCCACTATATCGAGTGATAGTAGATATGGTATACTATCTAAATCAGGTGCAGATGCGAAAAAAATGTTTACAGATAAAGTCGTTCCTATATCAATTAACTATCCGTTCTTTTTTAAACCTATACAAGATGGAATGGATCGTCCAAAATCCGAGTTGGCTTATCGTGTTCCCGCTAGTAAGTTTACGCGAAAGAAGATTACAGCGAACGAACAACTCGAAGATATTAAAGGATTAGACACAACTATAGATTGGAAGAACACGGGAGATAATAGTTATGATGGGGAAAAACTAAGCTTGTTAGTTCATGATGAAAGCGGTAAATGGGAAAGACCAGACAATATACTAAACAACTGGAGAGTTACAAAAACTTGTTTAAGATTAGGTAGTAGAATAGTAGGAAAATGTATGATGGGCTCAACTTCTAACGCCCTTGACAAAGGAGGAGACAACTTTAAAAAACTATACAATGCTTCAGACGTTACCTCAAGAAATCGTAATGGACAAACAAAATCTGGTTTATATTCTCTTTTTATCCCAATGGAGTGGAACTACGAGGGATTTATTGATGAGTTTGGATATCCAGTCTTCGATAGTCCAGATCATGATGTACTCGGGCCAGATGGCGAATTAATTGATATAGGCATAATAGAACATTGGGAAAATGAAGCCGAAGGATTAAAATCTGATCAAGATGGATTAAATGAGTTTTATAGACAGTTCCCAAGAACAACAGAGCACGCATTTAGAGATGAAGCTAAAAATTCTTTATTTAATCTAATTAAGATATACGAGCAAATAGATTATAACGAAGGTATAGGTAACTCAGCTGTTCTATCGGTTGGAANCTTCCAATGGGTTAATGGGATAAAGGATACTCAAGTTATATTTTATCCAGATCCAAAGGGAAGATTTAAGGTTAGTTGGTTTCCACCAAGTCACATGCAGAATAAGATAATTCAAAAGAACGGGATCAAATACCCAGCAAATGAACACATGGGAGCCTTTGGTTGTGATAGTTACGATATATCAGGAACAGTAGATGGGAAGGGATCTAACGGGGCTTTACACGGATTAACAAAGTTTTCAATGGAGGACTGTCCTCCTAATCACATGTTTTTAGAATATGTTGCTAGACCACAAACAGCTGAGATATTCTTTGAAGATGTATTAATGGCCTTAGTATTCTATGGGATGCCGTTGCTGTGTGAGAACAATAAACCTAGGCTATTGTACCATTTAAGAAGAAGAGGATATAGAGGATATAGTATGAATAGACCAGATAAGCTTTGGAACAAACTATCTGTAACAGAAAAAGAAATTGGAGGTATACCAAACTCTAGCGAAGACATTAAGCAAGCTCACGCGGCTGCTATTGAGATGTATATACAAAATCACGTTGGTCATTTAGGCGATGGAAATTATGGAAACATATATTTTAACGAGACACTAAACGACTGGAGTAGATTTGATATAACAAAAAGAACGAAGTTTGATGCGTCTATAAGTTCTGGATTAGCTATTATGGCTTGTAACAGACATTTGTATAGACCAAACGCTAAGATAGAGAAACAAAAATTAAACATAAATATTGCGAAGTATACTAATACTGGAAACGCATCTAAAATAATAAAATAAAATATGGCAGAGTCTGTTATAAATAATTATTTTCCAAGTCAAGTCGTTAGCGACGCTGAAAAGCTTAGTTACGATTATGGATTAAAAGTGGCTAAAGCTATTGAGACTGAATGGTTCAATAAGGACCGTGGTGTCAATAGGTACTCAACTAATCAAAACAATTTCCACAACTTAAGACTATATGCCCGTGGAGAACAATCAATTCAAAAATATAAAGATGAGTTATCTATAAACGGTGACTTAAGTTACTTAAATCTAGATTGGACGCCAGTCCCTATTATACCTAAATTTGTAGATATCGTAGTAAATGGTATAGCTGAAAGAATGTATGATATAAAAGCATATTCTCAAGACCCTTATGGTATGCAGAAAAGAACCAAATATATGGAGTCTATTATTAGGGACATGAAGATGAAAAGCATTGATGCTTATATCAAAGAAAATTTCAATTTAGATTTAACTGAAAACGACCCAAAAACCCTACCAGCAAACGAAGAGGAGTTAGCCTTGCACATGCAGCTTTCTTATAAGCAGTCTGTAGAATTAGCAGAGGAACAAGCGTTAAAAACTTTAATGGAGGGTAATAATTTCGAACTAATTAAAAGGCGGTTTTATTATGATCTTACTGTTTTAGGTATAGGAGCTGTAAAAACATGCTTTAACACTTCGGAGGGTGTTACCATAGATTATGTTGATCCAGCTGATTTAATTTATTCCTACACAGAATCACCTTACTTTGACGATATATATTACGTTGGCGAAGTTAAAACAGTACCAATTAATGAGTTGGCTAAACAGTTTCCACATCTAACACACGAAGATCTAGAAGAAATAGTAAAAACAAGATCAGTAAACACAAATACATATCATCATGGGACAACAGCCTTTAGAGAGATAGACAACAACCAAGTACAAATCCTTTATTTTAATTATAAAAGTTATATGAACGAGGTGTATAAGGTTAAAGAAACTGGGTCTGGCGCTAGCAAGGTAATTGAAAAAGACGATAATTTTAATCCTCCGTCTGAAAAAGAAGGTGGATATAATAGATTATTGAGAGCTATAGAGTGTTTATACGAAGGAGCTTTAGTTCTTGGTACTAAAAAACTACTCAAATGGGAGATGGCAAAAAATATGCTAAGACCTAAAAGCGATTTCACTAAAGTAAAGATGAATTATTCTATAGTAGCGCCTAGAATGTACAAAGGAAGAATTGATTCATTAGTAAAGCGTGTAACCGGTTTTGCTGATATGATTCAATTAACACATTTAAAATTACAACAAGTAATGTCACGTATGGTTCCAGATGGTGTTTATCTTGATGCCGATGGTTTAGCTGAGGTTGATTTGGGCAACGGAACTAATTATAATCCACAAGAAGCTTTAAACATGTTCTTCCAAACTGGTAGTGTTATAGGTCGATCGTTTACTTCAGAGGGTGATATGAATCCTGGCAAAGTGCCAATTCAAGAAATTACATCTGGAGCAGGAGGTCAAAAGATGCAAGCTCTTATTGGTAATTACAATTACTATTTACAAATGATTAGAGATGTGACCGGGTTGAACGAGGCTAGAGATGGTTCTACGCCAGATAAAAATGCCTTGGTAGGCATACAAAAAATGGCTGCAGCCAATAGTAATACCGCGACTAGACATATATTGAATTCTGGATTATTTTTAACATCACAGATAGCAGAATGTTTGTCACTCAGAATATCTGATATTATAGAGTATTCTCCAACAAAAGATGCTTTTATACAATCTATTGGCACTCATAATGTTGCTACGCTAGAAGAAATGTCTAATCTTCACTTGTATGACTTTGGTATATTTATTGAATTAGCTCCAGACGAAGAAGAGAAAGCTTTGCTAGAGAACAACATACAGGTGGCATTGAGCCAACAGAATATCGAGTTAGAAGACGCTATTGATGTTAGAGAAATAAAAAATCTCAAAATGGCTAACTCGTTGCTAAAGATTCGAAGAAAGAAAAAAATTGACAGGGACCAAAAAATCCAATTGCAAAACATTGAAGCACAGTCAAGAGCTAATGCACAGGCCCAACAAGTAGCTGCTCAAGCGGAGGTTCAGAAAAACCAAGCTATAACACAATCTAAGGCTGAGCTTGCTCAAATGGAAAGTCAATTAGAAATGCAAAAAATGCAAGCAGAGGCAGAGCTAAAGAAGATGTTAATGGAACAAGAGTTCCAATACAATATGCAGCTTAGACAATTAGAAGTACAAGGAGTACAACAAAGAGAAGCACAAAAAGAAGATCGTAAAGATCAAAGAACTAAAATACAGGCAACACAACAATCTGAATTAATAGACCAAAGAAATAATGAAAAACCACCTAAAAACTTTGAATCAGCAGGTAATGATATAATGGGTGGAGGTTTTAACATGCAGGCGTTTGAGCCTAGGTAAACAATTATTAATTATTATTATATTATATTATGGCAAAAAAGAAAAAAGAAGCAACTGAAGAAGTTGTGGAAAAAGTAGACAACGTAACTAAAGTTGATCTAAAGAAAAATGAAGATAGCAATATCACAAAAGTAGATTTAAGTAAAAAACCAGAAGAAGCAAATGAAACCAAAGAAGAAGTTGTTGAAAACAACGCTGACGACGGAAGAGTGGTTGAACTCGTTGAAGATGCCGACACCTCAGAAAAACAAGAAGAAATACAACCGGAAGCAGAAACACAAGAAACTCCAGTTGTAGAGGAAATAACAGAGGAAGTAGAAGAACTTGTAGAACAGGTTGAAGAAGCGGTTGCTAAAGCGGAAGCTACTGGAAAGGCACTTCCTGAGAACATTCAAAAACTAATGCAGTTCATGGAAGATACAGGAGGCGACTTAGAGGACTATGTTAAGTTAAATCAAGATTATTCTGAGTTAGACAACAATGCTTTACTTAAGGAATACTACAAACAAACAAAACCTCATCTAAACGCAGAGGAAATAGATTTTCTAATGGAAGATAATTTCTCTTTTGACGAAGATATAGATGAGGACATAGATATACGAAGAAAGAAATTAGCTTTGAAGGAGCAAGTTGCTCAAGCAAAGCAACACCTGGACGGTGCAAAGTCCAAATATTATGAAGATATCAAAATGGGATCTAAGCTCACGAGTGAGCAACAGAAAGCAATTGATTTCTTCAACAGATACAACACGGAATCAAAAGAGCAGAAAGAAGTAGCAGAAAAACAACACCGCGCGTTTTTAAATAAAACTAATCAAGTGTTCAACAAAAATTTCAAAGGTTTTGAATATAACGTTGGAGACAAAAAGTTTAGATTTAACGTTAAAGACTCAGACACGGTAAAAGGTAGTCAAAGCGACATTAATAATTTTGTCAAAAAGTTTTTGAACAAGAATAATGAAATGGAAGACGCTAAAGGTTATCACAAGTCAATGTTTACGGCTATGAATGCTGATAAAATTGCTAGTCATTTTTACGAGCAAGGTAAGGCAGACGCTTTAAAACAAAGTGTGGCTAAATCTAAAAATATCAACATGGACCCAAGACAATCTCACGGGGTTGTTGAGGCGGGTGGTATAAAAGTAAGGGTGCTTGGTGATAATTCTAATGATTTCAAATTTAAAATCAAAAACAAATAACAATTTAAAAATTAAAAATTATGGCAATTACTGCAGGTGATAATTTGAATAGTGTTCCTAGTTCACAGCAACAAACATTTTCTTCAAATTATCTAGACTTAGCGTCAACAGCTGGACAAGGTTGGGCGCAACAATATTTACCAGATCTAATGGAGCGAGAAGCTCAGATTTACGGACCTAGAACTATTTCTGGATTCTTATCTCAAGTTGGAGCTGAAGAGAGCATGACAGCTGATCAAGTTGTATGGTCTGAACAATCGAGATTACATATCTCACTTAAAGGTACAATCGATCAAGATGGTAACGTAAGTTCATCAGGAGCTTCAGGTAAGTTTACTGTTACTTCTGATATTGATGGAAACGTGTTAGCTGACGGCTTCGGTACATCAGGTGTTGGTGATAAGCACGGTGTTAGAAATCACGATATCATTTTACTATCGACTCCAGGAGTTACTGTTAGAGCTTTAGTAAGAGCGGTAGATGGTGCTACTATTGGTTTTGCTCCTTACAATGCTGCTGATGCTTCTGCTTTATCTGAAACAGCTAGCGCATGTACTTTATTAGTTATCGGTTCTGAATTTAAGAAAGGTGATAATTACGATGGAACTACTACTAGAGGTTCTAACGAGGCTACTTTCAAATCATTTTCTAATAAGCCAGTTATCATGAAAGACTTTTACAGTGTTTCTGGTTCTGACGCGTCTAGAATTGGTTGGGTAGAAGTTGCTTCTGAAATGGGTGCTTCTGGTTACTTATGGTACTTAAAAGCTGAAGCTGATACTAGAGCTAGATTTACTGATTACTTAGAGATGACTATGTTAGAAGCTATTAAAGGATCTAACTCTACTGTTGTTGATACTGAGTTAGGTTATTCTTCAGATGGGTTAGCTGGTACTGAAGGTTTATTTGCTGCTATCGAAGATAGAGGTAATGTTACTTCTGGTGTTACTGGTGTTAATGCTGCTACTGATTTAGCTGAATTTGATGCTATCTTAGCTGAGTTTGACAAGCAAGGTGCTATTGAGGAAAACATGATGTTTGTTAACAGAGCTACGTCTCTTGCGATGGACGATATGTTAGCTTCAATGAATTCTTACGGAGCTGGTGGTACTTCTTATGGAGTATTCCAAAACTCTGAAGATATGGCTCTTAATTTAGGTTTCTCTGGTTTCAGAAGAGGTTCTTATGACTTCTACAAGTCTGACTTTAGATACTTAAACGATTTAGCAACTAGAGGTGGTATTAACGCTACTGCTGGATCTGATGCTATTAGAGGGGTTGTAATACCAGCTGGTACATCAACTGTTTATGACCAACAAGTAGGTCAAAACATGAGACGTCCATTCCTACACGTTAGATATAGAGCTTCTCAAACTGACGATAGAAGAATGAAATCTTGGGTTACTGGTTCTGTTGGAGCTGCTACGTCTGCTTTAGACGCAATGGAGATTCACATGCTAACTGAGAGATGTTTAATTACACAAGGTGCTAACAACTTTATGTTAATGAAGTAAGCATTTATATTAAAAGACCGGGGCTTCGGCCTCGGCCTTTTTATTTTATTAATTTTATTATATATTATATTATGGCAAAGAAAAAAGAAACAAAAAAAGAAATGGAGGCGGTAAACGAGTTTAAAGAAGTTGAAACTCCAGTATTAAAAGAAAGAGAATTACCTTTAGAAACACCAAAAAACACATGGGAAATACAAGATAGAGTTTACTATCTTTCCAGAAGACAAAGACCACTATCTAGAATGTTAAAGGCAGCTGGTATTTATTACTTCGACGAAGAAAAAGGTTATGAAAGAGAACTAAAGTATTGCGAAAACCAAACAACTTGCTTTGTTGATGAGATGAAGGGTGACCATAGATTAGGTCATATTATTTTTAGAAACGGAGCTCTTTATGTTCCTAGAAACAAACAAACTTTACAAAAGTTATTATCTTTATACCATCCAGATAGAGATTCTATGTACTTTGAGTACAAACCAATTCAAGAAGCAGAAGATCAAATGGAGGTGTTAGAAATGGAAGCAGATGCTTTATTAGCAGCTAGAAACATGGATATTGATATGGCAGAAGCTATTATGCGTGTTGAGACAGGCTCTAAGGTATCAGAGATGAGTTCTAAGGAGTTGAAACGTGATTTACTTATATTTGCTAAAAAGAACCCTAAACTGTTCATAGAGTTAGCTGATGATGAGAACGTTATACTTAGAAACTTTGGTATTAAAGCTACGGAAATGGGTATATTAAGACTTTCTAGTGACCAACGTTATTTTATGTGGGGATCTAACGATAGAAAGTTAATGACAGTTCCTTACGATGAGCATCCATACTCGGCTTTAGCCGCTTGGTTTAAGACTGATGAAGGAATGGAGATTTACTCCAATATAGAAAAAAGATTAAATAATTAATCAAACTGTAGAGCGGTCGCCCTACGGGGCGATCGTAAACTACAAATTAAAAAGAAATTATGGTAAATATAGACACGGTATATCAAAGAGTTTTAGCATTAGCTAATAAAGAGCAGAGAGGGTATATAACGCCCCAGGAGTTTAACTTATTTGCCAACCAAGCTCAAATGGACATATTCGAGCAATACTTTTATGACTTAGGTCAGTTTTTAAGAATACCAGGTAACAGCACTGAACACGCTGACGCGGTTAGTATATTACAAGAAAAAATCAACACATTTGAAACTAGCGTTTCGTATTCTTACGTCAATTCTACCGAGATACCAGAAAATTTATATAGAGTTAGCACACTTTCGTACGATTTAAGCGGAAGAAATGTAATGGTAGAAAAAGTCTCACAAAAACAATTAGCCAGTCTTTCCGCCGGCCCACTAACTGCCCCATCTGGGCGTTATCCCGTTTATACTTTAAAAGAAAAAAATATTAGAATATATCCAGAAAGATCTAGATATATAACTATTAATTATATTAGAAAACCATTAATTGCCAAATGGTCATACGTGGTAGTTGGTGAGAAACCACTTGTCAACACAGGCGCTTCTGATTACCAGCATTTTGAATTGCATCCTTCGGAAGAAACAAAATTGGTATTAAAAATATTGTCTTTAGCGGGAGTAACATTAAAAGATAATAACTTGTATCAAATAGCAAGCGCAGAAGATAGTAAAAATATTCAACAAGAAAAACAATAAATAAATGGGATTATTAAAACAAACGCAATACGGTTATTATAATACACCTGAGAACTTTGGTAATTACCAATTAGTTTCATTAGAAGACATCATAAATCAATTTATGGTTGCTTTTGTAGGTGAAGAAAAAATTATTAGTAAAGCAAATAAGTTCGATGTCGCTTTTCACGCTAAAAGAGCTTTAGCTGAATTAAGTTTTGATACTTTTAAGTCTGTTAAATCTCAAGAAATAGAATTACCACCTTCTTTAACAATGGTTTTACCACATGATTATGTTAACTATACTAAGGTATCTTGGAGTGATGACTCCGGAATAAAACATCAATTATATCCTGCTCTAGGCAAAACTTCAAATCCTTTTAAAATCAGACAAACCACCGATGGGAGTTATTATTTTCATGGAGATACCTTACAGAAAAACTTACCAAATTCAGACTTTAGTGAAAATTTAAATCCTATATCAAACTGGTCGTCTACACCTCTTCACAGTAAGCCTACTATAGACGATATAAATAGACAGGGCGGTACGTTGAATTTTGTTCATGGGTCTAAAGTTTTAGCTGGATCAAATAGTTCTAGAGCTTATGCTGTTTGGCAAAAGGTAAACGTAAACGGTTTAGATCAAATAGATTTAACTGCAAGTGGTATATCTGCCGCTGCTTCAAGTGGAATAAAAGACGCTGGTATCGTAAGAATAGGTTTTACAACTAGCTTGGATGTTAATGGGTGGGATCCTACTAAACATAATCCAAATCTTCTTTCTTTTAGCTCACAGGGAGTTGGTTCGCCTGATCAAAGATCTAGAAATCATTTAACAGATATATTTAATTTACCAACAACTACTGGTGGTGGAAGTTACTTGGAGTTTAACAATGGTTTAGGAACATCTTCGACAAAATCTATGTCAGATGGCAGTGAGAGTGGGTTGGTTTTAGTACAAGACTACCAAGAAATATATATTGTTATTACTAGTCACGTTCCTAATTTTGTAACCGCTTCGGATGGTGACGGTAATGAAAGCACAAACAAAGTAGACGATATAATTATAGAATACGATGGTATATTGCCTGATTTACAAACAGATGGAGACTCCACAACTTGGAGTAATTACAAATCACAAACGCCTAATGAAAATGCTAATCCTGAAATATATAGTTATGATACTGATATATATGATTTTAATATAGGTGAAAGATATGGATTAAGTCCTGAGCACGCGCAAGTTAACGGTTCTTTTTATATAGATCAATTAAAAGGATTAATACATTTCTCATCAAACGTTTCGGGCAAAACGGTGGTTCTTGATTATATAAGCGATAGCCTTGGAACTGATTCAGAGATGAAAGTACATAAATTCGCTGAGGATGCCATGTACAAACATATAATGTATGCTATCGTATCTACAAGGGCTAATACGCCAGAGTATATTGTTCGTAGATATCAAAAAGAAAAGTTTGCAGCAACTAGAAAAGCTAAATTAAGATTATCAAATATTAAATTAGAAGAGTTAACTCAAGTATTAAGAGGAAAGTCTAAACATATAAAACACTAATATGCCAGAGATTAAAAGTACTTTTACTCAAGGTAAAATGAATAAAGACCTTGATGAAAGAATAATTCCAAACGGACAGTATAGAGACGCTATGAACGTGCAGATATCCACATCTGACGGATCAGATATTGGTACGGTCCAAAATATATTAGGTAACACTAATGTTGAGAATATAATTGATATTCAAGACGCTGTTTGTGTTGGTAGTGTTTCTAATGAAAAGAACAACAAATTATATTGGTTTATAAAGAGTAACAATATAGACGCTATTTTAGAATATACTCAATATTCAAAAGACCTACAAGCGCAAGGGCAAGTTGAAGCTGTTTTAATAGATACTAAAGCTAACACTTCTGAAGCTGTATTAAAATTTCCAAATAAAATTATAACAGGTATAAATATTATTGATGATTTACTCTTGTGGACAGACAGTGTTAATGAGCCGCGAAGAATAAATATAGAAAGGTGTAAAAAAGGAAACGATACTATAACAGCGCTATCAACAGCGCCGCACACTAAGTTGATTGTGTCAGATGAAAAAATAATTATCAACACTATAGTTGAGTCTGATATGAGTGCGAGTAGCACCGCTATAACGGATATAACTCTTCTTGACGCCAGTGAATTAAAAGTCGGTGATAGGTGGGTTAGAATAAGAGATTTTTACACTGTTGCTCCTTTTAAAACAATTACCGCTATAAACGGTAATATTATTACTTTAAGTAGTAGTATACTTTTTAGCTCGTATATAGCATCTGGCGATAAACTATACTTTGAAAGAGATCAAGACATTATAGAAGATCACATAACGGCAATAAAGAAAAATCCTTTAAAACCTTTAAGCTTTGTAACAAGTTCTGACACGGAAAATCTTGAAAACAACAAGTTGTTTGAAAAGATATTTCCAAGGTTTTCTTATAGATATAAGTATGAAGACGGAGAATACTCTACTTACGCTCCATTTACTGATGTTGTATTTAGGTCTTTATATGGTGAGGATAACGCCGGCGTGGCTTATGATTCTAACAGCGCTTATAATATAAAAGAACCATATAACGCCGGTATGCGAAATATGATTACCTCTATTGATTTAAAAGATTTTGTTTCCCCTGAAATACCTAAAGATGTCGTACAGATAGACTTGTTATATAAGCGAGAGGATTTTAACGCTATATACATATTAGAGTCTATAAATATAGGTGATGACAATTGGGAAGAGACTGGTTTTAGCGGTTTGTCAGAATACAAAGGTAGTTTCACGGTAAGAGTTGAAAATATATATGCAGCTATTGAAGAAAATCAATTGCTTAGACCATGGGACAATATACCTAAAGTAGCTTTAGCGCAAGAAGTAACCGGTAATAGAGTTGTATACGGTAATTATAAACAAGCGTACGATATAAAAAATTCTGTAACACAAAAACATTTTGTACCAAAAGTAAATTTAGATTATGCTGAAAGATTAATTCAAGAACAGTATGATGACTTCGGTAACGTTATAAACGCGTTTGAAACCGGAGGACAGCCGTCGGTAAAATCCTTGAGAGATTACCAAGTAGGGGTAGTTTATGGTGATAGGTATGGTAGAGAAACACCTGTATTTACTAGTGAAAATGGATCTTTAAATATACCATGGGGNGTTAGTAATTCCAGTAAAATGAATCAATTAGTAACGTCTACTGATTCTGAACATCCAGAGTGGGCTAATTACTATAAGTTTTTTGTAAAAGAAACTTCCGGCGAATATTACAATTTAATAATGGACGCCTTATACAAACCTACAAAAGAAGATCTTAATAAAGAAGAGCATGTATGGTTGTCTTTTCCATCTTCTGATAGGAATAAAGTTTCAAAAGAAGATTATATAATACTTAAAAAGAGAACTGATGTAGATACTCAGGTTCAAGAAAAAAATAAATACAAAATACTAGATGTTAAAAACGAAGCTCCTGACTCTATAAAATACAAATATTTAACGCTTGGACAAGTAGACAATGGCAGCGGGGCTTTAAACACTAGTATATTTACATCCTCAGATCATAGACCAGCCGAAAATAGAACCACTATTTGGATACATAAAACAAACTGGCAATCTGTGGCCAATGGATCTAACGCGGCGCTTCATACAGAAGAGGACTCTGAGGCGCATGAATTATGTTTGTCTTTCGTCGATACAGAAGGTAATACGAACGAGAGAACCGAGAGATATAAAGTGGCTTCTATTAGAGTTAGTGGAGCAAACCAAAATGTTTACGTGGTGCAATTAGAAAAACCAATATCAGAGGCGGATGATTTAATAATATCAGATCCAACAGGAAGTTTCCATGAGTTAAAGACTAGCATCAAATTTATGGTAGAAAGAAAAATAAGTAGAAGTTTAGAGTCGTTTTCGGGTAGATTTTTTGTAAAAATTTACAATAGAGGTGGTGGTGATTTCGATAGCTTAATAGACGCTAGTGAAATAGTAAATTTCTATAATGTGGATCATGTACAAAAAATACATTGGCATTCTGACGTTACAACAGGTACTTACGACCCTGTCAATGGTTTGATTAACAATGGTGCTCACGACGTAACTGCTTTGGATGATACTGACGAAACGTCTACAATAACCTCAGCGGGTAACCTAACTAATACACAAGCTGGATGGTCTAACTTATTGTCATCCGTTATAGATACTTCTGACGGTGATGGTGTGAACCAATTCTTTATAGACAATATGTATATGGCGGCCTCGCAACCTAGTGACACTTTTTACGCTAGACACTCTGGTCAAGGTTGGCAAGGTGGAGAGCCCATACCAGTTGGAGATATTATATATTCTCAACCAAACTCCGTCGGGGGCGGTGGAATTGGTTCATATACTTCTTCAAGTGGAGATAAGTTTTTTGTCAATGGTAGTTTTCAAAACAACGCCCCTAGTGGCTATAAACTTGTATTCGGGGCAGACAATGCCTTTAGCGCAAACTCCACACCACACACGTATGGTATGGCATTCCCAACAAATAGTGATATAAAACTCACGGACATTGGGAGCGGTGGAGAAGAGTTAATTAATGGTATAGACGGTGTTGTCACTATAACTGACGATCATAATGCTAGCGACGGAATAAGAAGGTGGAAGAAAAGTATACATAACTCAGATTTAACACCTAACGTTTACCCGACTCAAAATGGTAAAAAAGTAATACACTTGTCGTTTCTAGCCCCTGGAGAAGACCTGCACGATAACACAGGTTGGAGCGGTCTTAATTTTGGAAATCTTTGTGAAAAACTACAAGGTATATGGGGAGGAGGTGTTTTTACTACTGAAGATGGTAGTGCGTTACCGTCAACATCTGGTATCGGGATAAACTCGAGTAACCAACAATTAATACACGGTGTTTATTGCGAACGAGAAAAAGGAAATAATACTAGACGAAACTCAGGGTCGCAGCCGTTGGCAAGCGTCATTTCTTACGCTGCACTTGGATCTGTTATTGGTTACCACGTCGATTATAAAGACAGACATGAAAAACAATGGGATCCAGCGTGGAGTGGGGGAGTATATAAATCTGCAATTAACGCCTTTGTACAAGCGATAAAAACGCCTGGTAGAACATTTAGATTTAAAAATGATCCATCAGAAAAAATTTACACCATAACAAGGGTCAAAGAAAAGCGAATTTACAACCACACTCCATGGAGAAGAATGTATAAAAACGATGGAAGTGGAACAGCTGTAGCAACTGGTGATAGTGTAGAAGAAGCAGCTATCACTTGGGCACAAACAAGAAATAATACTAGTCTAAAAAACGGAACCACACCTACAAGAAACGCGTTTAAAGATAAAGTAGTAGATTTTGGTAGGGCAGATAATAGAAGAGTTTGTTATATTATACATTTAGAAGACGCAACTTTTCCAGACAGTTCTACTGATGAAAATGGTAATCCTACAGACACAACGACAAACAGTATGTTTAACTCTAAGGACGCACATCCTATGGAGTTAGTAACAGAAGATTTTGGATTTATAGAAGGTACGGTTTCTGAAAACCCAGCTATATGGGAAACTGAACCTAAAGAAAGTGTAGATTTAGATATATATTACGAAGCCGGGCAAGCCTTTCCTACAAAATTAACAAGTGATAACAAGGAGTTGTTTGTTCCAAATGGAAGCGTGGTTAGCTTTCCATTAGACGCTAGGCCTTTTAACGGTTATGCCGGGACATCTACACTAAATATAATTACAGACAAGATTACTATGCTGTGGGAAGGCATGGACATATCTTTTAACATAGCTTTAAACACGGGTTGGGACAATGACGGGACGTTAGAATCCTTTGATTATGTTGGTTTAAAAATTAGATTTACTAGACCTGACGGAAGTTTTACCACGGGTATAGTAACGCAAATGGGCCCAGTAGTTAACGGGTTGGTAAAAAGTGTTACTATTGAACCTACTACGGAAACAGGGTTGTCTTGGTACAACTGTTTTGCTTTTGGTAACGGAATAGAATCTAATAGAATTAGAGATGATTTTAACGGTATGGTAATATCAAAAGGAGTTAAAGCCAACACGGTGCTAGATAGACCATACAAAGAAGAACATAGAAAAAATGGATTAATTTATTCTGGTTTGTATAATTCTGTTAATAGTATAAATAACCTAAACCAGTTTATAGCAGCAGATAAAATTACTAAAGATTTAAACCCTACATATGGTAGTATACAAAAATTATATTCTAGAGTTATAAGACAGTCCTCTAGTTTGATAGCCTTTTGTGAAGACAAAGTAGTTTCTATTATTTCAAATAAAAATGCTTTATATAACGCAGATGGAAATCCGCAGATTGTAGCGTCTAACACTGTGCTAGGAGATGCAAATGCTTTCGTAGGTGACTATGGTATATCACAAAACCCAGAGTCTTTTGCTAAGGACAATTATAGAGCTTATTTTACAGACAAACAAAGAGGAGCTGTACTTAGATTATCTATGGACGGCTTAACACCTATATCAGACGCTGGTATGCATGATTATTTTAGAGATAATTTAAAAATTGCAGATAATTTAATCGGGACCTATGATTCTCACAAGAAAGATTACAACCTAACACTACTGAGCAATTTTTTACCTGAAAATGTAATTAGTAATTTTTCATTTGCAGATGGACAAGGTGGTTCTACAGAGTCCTTTAACACTCAAGAACAATTCAGAGTAGACCCAGGGTTTGCTGGTGGTAGTAACTATGTTCTTCCTACAGCGCCGATAAACGTAGCAAATAATTCTGATTTAGATAGCGATACTACAATTACTAATCACGACGCTATTCCCGCGGCACAGTTCCAAGCGGAATTACCAGAACTTATTCCTTACAACTGGGCTTGGAGCGAAAGTATGGTTGATAAAATTATATACCATAAGGTTGATGGAACTAATTATGGTGATCTTTTTAGCGTGCCCGGTGGAGAAACTAGTGGCGTTGCAACTGAAGTTATGTGGCAAAATTTTACAAGCGGTAGTGGTGATGCTTTTGTAAACAGTAGTGGTAACCCAAGTATTAGACAAACTACTTCAAACACCGCTACAGGAACCGCTAAAATGTGGCCTAAATTTCAAGACTTAGAAAACACTATGGTTGACGGTGATGTTTTAGGAACTAACGCTAATAATAATCCAAACGCGTTTCCGAACGCTATTAATTCAACCACTTTTCATGACGAAGAATATAAAGTCACATTTGAAATACAAAATTATTTAAATCCAAATGATCCAACTCACCACACAAATGTTACTGGAGGTGTAGCAGCAGATAACGCCGTAGACGTAACAGTGGAGCTGTGGGAACCGGCAAGCTCTATATTTAACGAACTACATACCGATGGAATAACTTCGTTTTTTAAAAATGGTAATCACACGCCAGATACAGCTAGTGACGTTAACTACGCCGCGGGGTGGTTGACCGGTAATTCTCATACATACGCAAGCATTCCTTTAGCAAGCAGTAAAACTTTTAGCTTTTCTTTTGCTTTACAAGGCGAAGAAGGTATACATATAGACACTACTGACGTTAATAACAAAATGCACTTAAGTCCTATATTAGATTTTTTTAATATACACTTTAAAGCTGCCCCCGATGATACTAAAAACAGTATTGTTATAAGAGATATTAAAGTGGAGAAAATGAGAAAAGTTACTAATCCTGGTAACAATACTCAACAAACCGCGCAACCAGCAATACCTAGCTCTCAAGTTGACGCTTGGGCCGAGGTTGAACACGGGGCTTTTGCTGACTGGTCTGCCAGTAGCGGTAATATAGTTTTAAATCAATTTGCTATAAATCTATTCGGTCCTGATACGGGTTCTGGAAACTCAGTTTCATACACTTTAGCCAACGGTACTACTGGTTCTTATATAGTAGGAACACCAAATGGTGTTACCGCGTATAATCAAAACATCACTGGTAATTACACTTCAGACGATTTTTTACAAGCAGATGGAATTGCCGCTGCGTATTTAACGCAAGACATAACAAATAATCCATTAGAATTAGATAAATGGTATGAAGTAAGATTAATAGGAGTTATTGGAAGTGCCTTAGGTATACTCGTGAATGACGCGTTAGATCCAAGTGACTTTCCGGCAGGGTTTGGGTCGGGAGACACTTTACCCGGTCACTTAGGCGCAATTGGTTCGGGATCGGGAAATAATAAAATTATATTTGACGATCAAGGAAATAACGAAAGAATAGCTAGATGGCAACAGAAATATACTGGCGGTGATTTAAATACGTTAAAAATACTTTTCACTAATTTTAGCGGTACTATAGATAGAATAGAATTTGCCGATATAACAGAGAAGATAACTGGAGGAACACCTACGCATTGGAGTCTTGGTGGTTTGACTCCTATATACCACTATTATAGTCCTGGAAAACCCGTGTATTGGGACGCTAGCACAATAGCTTGGAACAACGCGTTTATTACCACCCCAGGGATAGGAAGACCTTTTGCAACTCAATCTTTTAGCACGGAGTCAAGCTTAGAACTTAAAGCTAAAGACACTTTTGTTTCGCCAGTAGTTACTAATGATGGTTATGAGTGGAAGTTTAGAGTTCAAAATTACACTAGTGGATCTCTCATGGGTTATGTAGTAGGTGCTTACGAAGCTGTAGATACTGGTAGCGCTTATGGAGTACAATTTGATGGGGTTAACGAAGACGGGTTTTACAAAGTAACTTTTAATTTTGATGGAACAACAATTCCGGATATAAAAAGATATTCAACTAGCAATTACGACATAGAACAAGCAACTAGTGCTACTGCTAGTATAGTAACTAGAACTGCAATTGATTGGGGTAGAATGAATAAAGTTGCATATCAGCCTGATCAAGACGGAACAACACTGAAGTTAAACACNACGTCTCTGAAAGATGCTACAAATTACTTTACAGCTACCGCTGCGGACTCTTGGAGTTTTGCAGGTTTTGATCCACAGTTTGACAATTATATTGTTTTTGACGATGTTAGCGAAAATTTAGTGTTCACAAACGCTCCTATAGGAGTTTCTTTGCAACAAAATATATCTAATCATAATTTTACAAATGGTTCTAGTGTTCAATTAAAGCTCGACGCTACCGTGGTTAGTGGTTCTATTTCTGGATATTTTTACAATGAGTTTGGTAAAGGTTTTACATTTGGACCTATAAGTAGCACCGAGAACTTTGAGCAAACTTTTGTTATGGACGAAAGCGTTGGTAGTGGAGACTTGTTAAACACGTTTGTAATAAATGTTGAAAACGAGTTTTTTAGTGGTGTTTTAGACAATTTTAAAATGGGTAGAGTATATCCTGATTTTGACCCATCTACCGTTACTTACAGCGAAGACGTTAAAGGTTGGACTAGTTTTAAATCTTTTACGCCTGAATCTGGAGTTAACGTATCTAGCGAGTATTATACTATTAAAAACGGAAGACTTTGGCACCACCATAGTAATGCTGTGAGAAATTGGTTCTATGGAGAGCTTGATGATAACGATAATCCACGTATACAAGAATCTAGTATAACAGCTATTTTAAATCAAGAACCTTCTTTAATAAAAACGTACAACACTTTAAATTACGAAGGAACGCAATCTAAAATAAATAAATATAAAATAGATTCAGAAACTAATATATCTAATGAAAGCATATATAATCTAAATGATAAAGAAGGTTGGTATGTAGAAAGTATAACAACAAACAAACAAACCGGCAGTATACAAGAGTTTATTGAAAAAGAAGGTAAGTGGTTTAATTATATTAAGGGCGCAGAATTAACAAATAACATGCAACCGGCTCCAAGTGAATTGAGTTTTCAAGGACTAGGAACGGTATTAAAAACAATAACAGTATGACGTTTTATTTAAATGATTTCATTATAGACAATTCTGATTTAATTGGATCAAGTCCTAGCACTAGAGAGTTTAATGTAATAGGAAATGTAGGGGCTAAATTCATGCTTCAAGTGTTTAACTCATCTCAACAATTTTATAATTTTAATACTAGGTCCTTTTCTACTGGTTTCACGTCGGAAAATAATTTAAGTGTAGAAATGAAAGGAGAAACATATATTAACTCTATTGTTTTTCCAGCTAACGGCTCGGGTGATACTTATACTATATTGATTTTAACTGGCTCTAATAAAGACACAGAAATTGAATTTAGCGTGGGTAAAAACTCTTATAGCACTACAATTTCACAAGTCGCTGACACGCAGTTAACTTTTACTATTGCAACTGCTAACACCAATAATTATACTACCTGGAGTTCTAGTAACAATATTACTTCCACTGGTTCTCCCACTCTCTCTAGTAATGTAGTTAAAACTCTAGATTGGACTTTAAATAATAACCCGGCGGATGTTGGGGCATTTGGACTTAGGTTAACAAGACAACCTGTTGATACTGATTGGTATTATACAACCACAGAAACAGTAGACGGGGCAATTAGCAGTGGAACACAAGTTGTTGTAGATGATTTAACAGATTTAGCTACAGGTATGTATATTACCGCTGTTAGTAGTGGTAGTTTGTCAGGGACGCCAACAATAACAGCTATAAATACTAGCAGCAAAACACTAACCATATCTTCCGCACAAACTTTCGCGGACGGTATAACTTTAACTTTTCAAGCTAGAGGTAGTAGTGTTATCAAAAAATCTATTGGCGCAAATATAGATTTTTCTAATTTTACAACTTTAAATACATCAGCCGTAGCGGCAGAACTTAGTAAAACAGTTAGAACTACAGCGACTGACACCGTAATACTACTGAACGGTACTTACGGAATATCTGGAGGAGGTTTTGTTACCATTTCAGGTAGAGGAATTGTAAACACATCTACAAACACGGTTCAAACTGTTGACGTGGGTGAGACTGGTGGTGGCNTAACTATGCAGGTAGAACAAGAAGTAAAAGCTGGTACTAAAATATATTTTGTGGGATCTACACTATCTATTGATGTAGACAACGCGTTTACCATTAAATCTCACCCTACAGCTAACAAAACAATATATTTAAACTTAGATAATTTTATAACCCCAGGAGTTTCTGGATCATAAATATAAAACATGGCATTAAAAATAAACTTACTAAACGACATAGATAATGTGTCTTTACAAATTGGCGATATAGCTTATTACGTGAAAGATGATGAGTCTAACATGTCTATAACTAGTTTTACTGATAGTATTAAGGTAATTGGCAAAATAG